>Ga0182030_10002198_pt1 | contig 41247 bp, 26 predicted proteins | sample 812S3MmetaG_FD_121299 | JGI IMG/M metagenome (GOLD analysis project Ga0182030, IMG submission 121299) | Permafrost microbial communities from Stordalen Mire, Sweden - 812S3M metaG (Illumina Assembly) | ecosystem: Environmental > Terrestrial > Soil > Wetlands > Permafrost | place: Sweden...
GCGCCGCTGGTTCTGGTCACCAGCCATCACGCGGCTTGGCGCGACGAAATCACGCGCGTGTTGGCGCGTCACGCGTTTCGAACCGCGACGGCAGGCTCCGGGGCCGACGCCATTCATCGCGCACGCGAACAGCGGCCCGATCTGATCCTGCTCGATATGGAAGTGGCCGGACGCAGCGGCTGGGAAACGTTGCACGATTTGAAATCGTCACTCGATACGGGTACGATTCCCGTCGTCATTTTTTCGGCCAGCGACGAACGCAAGATGGGGGCGGCGCTCGGAGCCACCGAGTGGCTCGCCAAACACGTCACCGAGGATCGCCTGCTGGCCACCGTGCGCAAAGCGTTGCGGCCGGAGGGCGCGCTGCGCGTGCTGGTGGTGGACGACGATCTCGAGACGCGCCAGCTTGTCATCGAAACGCTGACCACGGCGGGACACGTCGCGCGGGCTGCACGCAGCGCCACCGAGGCGATGCGCGTCCTGCGGTCCTCGGCCGTGGACGCAATCATTCTCGATCTGATCTTGGGAGGCCGTACGGGCTTCGACCTGCTGGCCGAAATCCGCGCCGATGCGGCGTTCGCGAATCTTCCGGCGATGGTATTGACCATCAAGGACCTGAGCGATCGCGAACGCCAAATCCTGGAGGAGCAAGGCGCGGTGATTTTCGAAAAAGGTTCCGGCTGGAGAACTCCGATTCTCGAGCATCTCCGCAACCTCGCGCTGAAGCGTAGCGGCCTGCGCGTGCTGGTGGCGGACGATAACGCCACGGCGCGCGAGCTGGTTCGCGAAACGCTGGCGGAGTACACTTCGGCCATCGAGGAAGCCGTGGACGGACGCGAAGCGCTGCGCAAAATTCGCGAGGCTCCTCCGGATCTGGTTCTTTTGGATATCCAGATGCCGGAGCTCGATGGCTTCGGCGTGCTGCGGGAAATCCGGCAGGATCCGGCACTCCGCCATTTGCGTGTCGTGGCGCTCACGGCATTCGCCATGCAAGGAGATCGCGAGCGCGCGCTCGAGGCGGGCTTCGACGACTACATCACCAAACCGATCACGCTCGCGAAACTTAAGGCGCAACTCGAAGCGCCCCATTCGCGCGTCGCCGCCGATTAAAGAAGGTCGCGGATGAAAGCGCGTTCCCGTCGTTTAAAGAACGTCGAGCAGGAAAACATACTCGAAGGCGCGCTCTTTCAGGTATTCGTAGCGGCCGGAGGCTCCGAAGTGTCCGCTGCCCATGTTGGTCTTGAGCAGCAGCACGTTGCGATCGGTCTTCAGGGCTCGTAGTTTGGCGGTCCATTTGGCGGGCTCCCAATAGGACACGCGCGGATCGTTCAATCCGGCCGTGATCAGGATCGCCGGGTAATCCTGCGCCCGAATGTCTTCATAGGGCGCGTAGGATTTCATGTACTCGTAGAATTCGCGCGCCTCTGGATTGCCGAATTCTTCGTATTCGCCGACGGTCAGCGGCAGCGTCGCGTCCGACGCCGTGTTCAACGAATCGACAAACGGAACCCCCGCGACCACGGCCGCGAAAAGATCGGGACGAAGATTCGCCACCGCGCCCATGAGCAGCCCTCCCGCGCTGCGTCCGTTGATTGCCAGCTTCGACGCGGATGTGTAGCGCTGGGCGATCAGGAACTCGGCGGAGGCAATGAAATCCGTGAACGTGTTTTTCTTCTGCAGCATCTTGCCTGCGTCGTGCCACGGCTTGCCGAGATCGGCGCCGCCGCGAATATGCGCGATGGCGAACGCAAAGCCGCGGTCCAGCAGACTGAGGCGATCCGAACTAAAGACGGGATCGATGCTGATGCCATAGGAGCCGTAGCCATAGAGCAACATGCGGGCTTGCTCATCGTTCTGAGGGTCATCGCGCCGAAAATCATTACGATAGACCAGGGAGATGGGAATTTCGACGCCGTCCGGCGCCGTGGCGTAGAGGCGCTCCGATCGATAGCGCGACGGATCGTAGCCGCCCAGAACTTCTTCGCGCTTCCGCAGAACGCGCGTGCGCGCTTGCATGTCATAGTCATAGACCGACGGGGGCGTCACGAGCGACGAATACTCGATGCGGAGAGAGGTGCTGTCGAATTCGGCATTGGGTCCGACACCCGCTGTGTAGACAGGCTCGGGAAATTCGATGGCGTGCGTTTCTCCGTCGGCCAAACGGCGCATGTAGATTTCGGTGATTCCGCGGTGGCGCTCCTCGGTGACGAGAAAATCCCGGAAAGCATGGATACTTTCGATGGTGATCCCGTCGCGGCCCGCGATGATCTCTTTCCACTGGTCTTTCGCTGGATTGTCGGCGGGAACCTGAACGACGCGAAACGTTTTCGAGATGTCGTTGAGGCGCACGAAGAAAGAGCCGCGTGAGTCCCCCGAAGGTGTGTGCGTGCCGGAAGAAATGGCATCGCCGGGGGCGGTGCTATTAATGTGACTATGTGCGACGTCGTACTCCACGCCCTGCGTGCGCGGCAGCAGAACGCGGAACTCGCCCGTAGGATTATGCGCATCCAGAAAGCGAATCTCCGAGGTCACCGGGCTGCTGCTATCGATCACAACGAAAGCTCGTGTGCGGGTCTTCTGGATCTCGAGCGTGAAGCGCTCGTCGGGTTCGTGATAGGCGAGCGTGTCTTCCGCAACTCCCAGGCGATGGCGGAACACTTTATAAGGCCGCAGTGCTTCATCGAGAACCGTATAGAAAAATGTCGCGTTGTCTTCGGCCCATTCGAGCGAGTAGTACGTGTTCGGAATTTCGTCCGCCAGGTGATCGCCCGTGGCGAGATCCTTCACGCGAATCGTGTAGGTTTCATCGCCGTCGAAATCGACCGAGTAGGCCAACCGGCGATGATCCGGACTCACCACAAAATTCCCGACGCGGCAGTATTTCTGCCCTTCGGCGAGCGCATTCACGTCGAGCAGCATTTCCTCGGGGGCACTTGCCAGCAGTTCGGGAGAAGCCGCACGCTTGCGGCAATAGTATGGATATTGCTTCCCCTCCACAGTTCGCACGTAGTAGTAATGATCGTCGCGCTTCAGAGGCACGGACGAATCCGTCTGCTTGATGCGGCCGAGCATTTCCGCATACAGGGTAGCCTGCAGCGGCTCGGTGTGTTTCATCACCTGCTCGGTGTAGCGATTCTCGGCCTCCAGATAGGCGACAGTGTCGGGATCGTCGCGATCGCGCAGCCAAAAGTAATTGTCGATGCGCGTGTCCCCGTGGATGGTCATCTCCTTGGGGACAATCTTGGCGACGGGCGGTGTGAGATGGGGCGGTGCAAGTTTCATTTTTTGAATTGGTGAAGTGGATGGAGTTAGCGCGGAATCGGGAAGCTGTAAATAAAAGCGCCGGGAGAAGTAAATTCGAGTTGAGCACCGGCGAGTCCGGCAGCCGCGGCTTGCAACGGAACCAGGTCGCGATCGCTGGAGCCAAGTTCGAGGTCGGACTGCAGAATCAGCAACAGTCCGCGGGAATAGTTTTTGGGGAGCGCGGAAAACGACGTCGCGTATGTTTTCGTCTCGGGCGATTGCGGCGTGGCGGCGATAAAGAGACTGCGCGAGGCGGCGGCGCCCGTATACAGGTAGGTAGTGGTGTCTTTCCAGGCGAGGACCACGGTATCGGAATTGCTGTGGCCGGCGATCCAGGCAAAGGCGGGTAGGTCTTGCAAGCGCAGGCGATGCTCGCCCGCCAGATCCTGCTCCGCCCAATGCCAAAGGCGGTTCTCATTGCGAAATACGATCATTATTCCAAGCGCAATGAGAGTCCAGCGCGGAACGGCTCGCCATGCGGGTGATTTCCGCGACCAAAAAGGCGAGTGCTGCATATTGCTTTCAAACATGCCGGCGACGTAGGCCATCTCTTCGGCGATTCCGGCGAGCAGGGCGGGCCAGGCGGAAACGGTCAGGCGCATCATGCCCGGCCCCCACCAGAAGATCATCATCACGCACAGGAATCCGCTGAAGATGAGATAGAGAGGCCATCCGGTGCGGCGTCCGCAACGAATGCCGCCGGAAATGGCCGCCGCAAGGCCGATGTGATACAGAGGCAATGCCACCGTAAAGGCGATCACCCCAGGCAGGATGGCTTCGGCGACGCCTCCGGAGAGCTCATTCAATTGTTTGAGAACGTTCGCCCAGAAGCCGTGCATGCGAATGTTGCGGATGTATTCGGTAAAGTAACTGCCGTTGGTGGCATCCGGTCCGGTGGGGATGTGAGTGAAAGCCCACACATGCCACCACGCGGCGAGCGGCAAGGAGGCCAGCAAAAAGTATACCGCCAAGCGGGGTTTCTTCTTGAGGAAGAAGTACACCGGAGCGGCCGCCAGCAAAGGCAACGTGGCGTTACGCGTGAGATAGGCAACTCCACCGAGAAGTCCCGAGGCGAGGACCCACGGTACGGCGTGACGGTTATCAACAGCGGACTCGACGTCGGATTCGGCCGCGCGTTCGGCGGCAAGCACGGAGGCGAACAACAGGCAGGTGCACAGGATCTCCGAGAACAGCATGATCGTCAAAAGCGCGACCTGCATGCTGACCAACGTGAGAGCCGCCACCAGAAAGGCACGCCGCCAGGAGCAGCCCCAGCGCCGCAACACGGCGAGCAACAGTGCGAGAAAGAGCGGCACGAGCAGCGCCTGCATGACGGCGCCCACGCGAGCGCTGCCCGGAAAATCCGGCCGGATGCGCCACGCGATGGACAAGAATGCGGGAAAGATGGGCGGGTACTTTACGGCGAATGGGACGCCGGGGAGGCTCGGAATACGATATCCCTGTCCGGTGGCGATCGCCTTGGCGGTGACCAAATAGACGCCGTCATCGGCGCCTTGCCCGAAGTGCCATTGCTCCCGGCCGGACCAGATTGGTTTGGCGGCGAGGGCGAGCAGCAACAGGAAGCCCAGGGTTAGATAAGAAATGATGACAGCCGATTTGGGGGCCACGAAGTACTTATAGTATGCCGCGTGCAGCACGGCCCACAAACGGCCGCTTGCATCCGCTGGCAGGCGATCTCATTGTTCCAGGTAGGTGTAGCCGTTCAGTCCTTCTTCGTAGAAGCGCAGCAACAGGCCCGCTTCCTCGTAGCCGACGCGGCCTTCGCGCACCGCGCCTTCCACATCGCGCCGGAATTGCTCGGCAAGCGCGGTGGATTTGAATTGAACGTAATCCAGCACCTCACGGACGGTATCGCCGCGAATCAACGCTTCGAGCACGACCTGGTTATTCTCGTCGAGCTGCACATGCACCGCGTTGGTATCGCCAAACAGATTATGCAGATCGCCGAGGATTTCCTGATAGGCTCCCACGAGGAACGTGCCGAGATAGTAGGGCTCGCCTGTGAAGGTGTGCAGGGGCAGCGTCTTCTTGACGTCGCGGCGATCGATGAACTGATCGACTTTGCCGTCGGAGTCGCAGGAAATATCGCCGAGGATTCCGTGATGGGAGGGTTCCTGTTCCAGACGGTGAATCGGCATGATGGGGAACAGCTGCTTTACGGCCCAGCTATCCGGCATGCTCTGAAACAACGAAAAATTGCAGAAGTAAGTATCGGAGAGCAGCGTGTTCAGTCCCTCGAGTTCTTCGGGGAAATAGTCCAGATGCTTGGCAAGCTTCTGAATCTGCCGGCAAACCATCCAGTAGATGCTTTCCGCCCAACTGCGCTGTTGCAGAGGAAGGTAGCCCAGGCTGAACAGATTCAGCGCGGAATCGAGCGACTGCTGCGCATCATGGAAGCTTTCGAGCAGGTTCTTCACGCTCAAGCCGCGCAGCGTTTCCTTTAGATCGATGAGCGGCTGTTCGACTTCATCGCCGAATTCCGGCAGCGTCTCGTCCTCGCCGAAACCGGTGACACCCAGAACGTTAAACACAAGTACGCTGTGGTAGGCTGCCACGGCTCGCCCGCTTTCCGTAATGATCGCCGGATGGGGAACCTCAGCCTCATCGCAGATGCTCTGTATGTGATACACGACGTCGTTCGCGTATTCCTGCAGCGTGTAATTGACGCTCGATTCGAAATCGGTTTGCGAGCCATCGTAATCGATGCCAAGGCCGCCGCCGACGTCCAAGTAAGTCAATCCCGCGCCGGCGCGCCGCATTTCCACGTAGGCTCGCGCGGCTTCGGTCACCGCGCCCTTGATCTGCCGGATGTTGGTGATCTGGCTGCCCAGATGGAAATGCATCAGCTGCAGGCAATCTTCCATGCCGACGGCCTTCAATTGCTCCAGGGCCTTCAGCGCTTCGGTGATCGTCAAGCCGAATTTGGAGCGATATCCGCCGGAGGATTTCCAGCGCCCGGAGCCGCGGCTGGCCAGCTTGATGCGCAGGCCGATCACGGGCTTCACGCCGACTTTCGCGGAGTGCTTCAGGATGAGATCGAGTTCCGTATATTTTTCGACAACTGGAATGATCTGCCGGCCGATTTTCTTGGCCAGCATGACCATCTCAATGTATTCGTCGTCTTTGAAGCCGTTGCAGATGATGGGCGTTTCGTTATCGGCGATGGCCAGCACGGCGAGCAGTTCGGGTTTGGAACCAGCCTCCAAGCCGAATTTATAGGGCCGCCCGTACTGAAAAATTTCCTCGACCACTTGACGCTGCTGGTTGACTTTGATCGGATAGACACAGCAGTAAGTGCCCGTGTAGTTGTTCTCGGCAATCGCGCTGGCGAACGCCTGATGAATTTCGCCGAGGCGGTGCTTGAGGATTTCGCCAAAGCGAATGAGGATGGGCAAAGCGATGCCGCGCAGCTGCAGGTTATCGACTAATTCCTTCAGATCGATCTTGCGTTCGGGATTCTTGTCCGGATGCACGCACACATTTCCCGTCGCGCCAATGCTGAAGTAGCCCTTGCCCCAGCTATTGACGTCGTAGAGCTCGGAAGCCTCCGCGATGGACCAGCGGTCGGCGGGCTCGCGAACCGGCGCGGCGTCGTTGTTAATGCGTGCAGTGGTCATGAAATTTCAGTGTCCTTCGATTTGACTCGCGTAGCAAGTGAAAAATTTACCATCACGCTGCGCAAGACGAATGAAATACGGCGCTTGCATGTTATATTGGTGTGGTAGACCTGGAGAGGGCGGATAGCTCAGCTGGGAGAGCACCACGTTCGCATCGTGGGGGTCGTGGGTTCGAGCCCCATTCCGTCCACCAACCTTCTTCACCCATAAATACCGGCTGTTGCGTAATCAATATCGGCGTGCCGGGAGTGTTTCGCCAGTAGCGCGCATTCTCGGCGGGCTATTTTCCGTCGGGATCTCCGCACGCGGCGTGCCCGTTCGAGATCGCGCATTGCACGATGGCGGACGCCTCGGTGGAGCGCAAAGTGAGGTTCCATCCGGTGTCCGTTTTCCGCAGCCACGTGTATCCGAACTCGACGCGGGTCTGGCTGCCGTGGACGGCATTGCCTTGGATGACCGTGCCGTCGATGGACGCGGGAACGGGCGCCGAGAGTTCCGTACCTCCGTCGCCCGCGACAATTTGGGTGGGACGCCCGGAATCGAAAGGAATCACCGCAAACATGTGAACGTGGCCGGAGAAGATCATGTCGATGCCCGTCGGCTTAGCCTGCTCCCAGGCAGCTTCGAGCGGAGCCGCAAGCGCCTTCACGCCCTTTCCTTTTTCGGCGGGTTTGACTCCCCAGAACGGATGGTGATCTGCCAGCCAGGCGTGCTCCACGTGGACGGATTGGAGCTCGGCAACAAATTCGGCGACCTGTTTTGGCTCGGCTGTGTCTTCATCGACGGCTGAGGAATCCAGCATGACGAGTTGGCGTGCACCCAACGTGATGACGTAGGGCGACGTGTAAACCCAGCAAGTGTTGCTCCACGGGCGCGGATCGAGGTAATAGAACCAGCCGCGCCAGGCACGTTCGCAATCCTCATGGTTGCCACGAGAGAAAGCCCAGGGAGCGGCAGCCAGGAGCTTGGCGGCGGGTGCAAAGAAATCGGCGTTCCAGGTATTCCAGTTGTCGCCGTTCGATGTCCCACCGCACCTCCTCTGCGCCTCCACCGGGCAGACGGATTCGCGATACAGATAATCGCCGACGTGGACGATGAGGTCCGGCTTGACGCTGGCGGCGCTATCGGCCACGGCTTGCTCGGGCCACTTCGTCATATCGTTGCAGTCCTGCACGCGCTCACCTTTGATGCGGCACCCGGTATCGCCGATGACCACGACGGACGCGGGATCGGGAATCGGCAGATGCAACGCTTGCGCATTCACGGAAGCGGCTTTCGCCGCACTGGGCAAAGCGTATTCGCACAACGGCTGAAATCCCGCAGGCACGGGCTGGCGGAGAGACATGGAGTGATCCACGCCATCCACCGTGATCGAGGGACAGGTTTGCGGCGCGCCATCGGACGCGACAATCACGCGAGCCAGCACCTGGCCGTTATCGCCAAGTTCGACCCACGCGGGCGTAAGCAGCTGCGCCGGCGCCAGCCCGGCGGCGAGCACAACGAAGGGGAATGTGACGCGGATGTTCATGCTGGACCTACTTTTTTGTGGACCCACTTAAAGTTTACTCGCAAAAAAAGAAAACGCTGCCGAAAACAAATCGGCAGCGTCGTCTTTCGAACTACTTCCGACTGACTACCTCCGCGGCGCGTAGCCCACGGTAATGGTGGCCATGATGCTGCGTCCCGGCAGCAGGTTCAGCTGGTCGCCGGGGCTCGGCTGATAGGGGGCTACGCCGGTGACGAACGGAGTAATTCCCACGATGCTGTGGCTGTCGAACAGGTTGTTGACCGACAATCCGAGCTTGCTGCCACGCAGGAACGAATTGTTCTTGATGGTGTAATTCACGAAGATGTTCGAAATGTCCCAGGAGTTGATAAGTACAGCCTGATTCACCGGGAAACTGAGCGAGATATCCGAAACCGGATTAACATTGCCCAAGCTTCCGTTGTCGTTATACATCGGGCCCACGCGCTTGTTCACGAAGCCCACGTCCCAATTCTTCTTCTGGTAGAGCAGCATGAAGGTTTCCAGGTCTTTCGGCGTGCTGGCGACCCACAATCCGCCGTTGGGCCAGTACGGGCCTTCCTGATATTTCGCCGACGCGAGGGCCGCGTTCATATACAACGAGAAGCCCCAGCCGATGGCGATGTTGCTCTCCGCTTCAATGCCTCTCGAGTTCAACGGACCCGTTTGCGTGTATATAGGTTCCAGGGTGACGGGGTCCGTATAGGATTGGTAGCCGGACCCATAGTGGACATAGTAGGCGTCGAGATCGAGGGTCCATCGATTATATTTGAATACGGAACCGGTCTGATAGGTTTTGGCGATCTGGGGCCGTAGCGGCGTGGTCACGTTGCCGCCGACCACATCAAACACGCTGGTGGGCGGGGTGATGCTGCCTTCGCCGAACTGCGCATACACCGACCAGTTCCGCTTCACGCGGTAGCGCGCGGCAAGGCTCGGCAACCAGTTGTTCCAATCGATGCTGTGGGACGCGAACGCCGGGTCGCCGGCAGGACAAGTGGCGGGCACGGCAGCGGTGGACTTCGTCGGAAGCTTCGCGCCCGTCGGCAAGAGGCAACCGATCGTGCTTGCATCCTGATACTGCTGCAGGTTCAGCGCGTAATTGGCGGCTTTGATGCCCGCGATGATGGAAAGCTTCGATGTCGCATGCCATTCGTATTCGGCGAAGGGCTGGAACGACTGCGAATTGAAATGCTCGTGAAACTTGCCGAGCGGCGTATCGACCTGCGTGACGGGATTCCACGGAATCTGGTACCGATCCGTGTACGCCCAGTTGTACCAGGCACCCGCGCGGAAGACGCCCCATTTGGATTCCTTGCTCAGTGAGACAACGTCGCCCGCCTGGCGATAACCGTTGAGCTTGTCGACTCCACTAGGCGTACCGTAGGTGTTGACGAGGGCCGTCGGGGCCCCGGTCGCGGTGTAGGAGAAGTTGTTGTAGTATTCCTTATTCCAATACCGGTAGGTGAACAGCTTATTGTCGAGTCTCCAGCCATCGCCCAGATCGCTGTTGAAGTTGACATTTTCGAAATCGGTCTGCACGTGGTAGGTTTCGAAGCCATAGAACAGCGGGTCGGGCTGGCCGACCGCGATGCCCATGGTGTTAGACGGCGAACCTGAGGTCACAAACGGCGTGCTGGTCATCAGGAAGTTGGGGCCGAACAGGGCGAGTTCCGCGCGACTTAGATTGCCCGTGCCCGGCGTATTGTTCCACAGGTCGACCATGCCGCCGACCACGCTGATGTAGGTGTGCGGCGAGAAGCGGAACAAGTACTTGCCGTCGCCGCCGTCGCGCTTCTGATAGTTGAAGGTCTGGTAGCCGTCGGACTTCATCTGGTGAATGCCGAGCGTGATACTGCTCTTATCGCCGGGGCCGAACAGGCCGGAGTCGTAATCCAACTGCAAGAGGTTGGTGGAGAAAGAACCGTAGGATTCGGTGATGCGGATATCCTGGGTGGTGGGAACTTCCTTCGATTGCAGGTTGATGGAACCGCCGAAATTGGCCGGTCCGACGGTGGAAGCCGTGCCGGGGCTGCGATCGAATTCGGTTCCGCCGATCCACTGCGCGGGGAAGTTCGACCAGCTATGCTGCGAAACACTGTTGGTGTCCTGGAAAGGGACGCCGTCGAAGGTCATGGTGTAGTCGCCGTTGGGGAAGCTGCGGAAAAAGGTCTTGCCTTGACCAAGTCCTGTGCCGTTGGGACTGAGCGTATAGGTGCCCGGGGCATAGTTGACGTACTCGCCGAAATCGGCGACGGGTGTTTCAAAGTTGTGGATGAAGTCGCCGGAGATTTCGGTTTTCGCCGAGACCGCATCCAGCGTGTTACCCGCGGGCGCAAGTTGCGCGGCGAGCGATACGACGGCTTCCACCGTCACCGAGGAAGACTGCGAAGCGACGGCCAGCGTGAAAGTCTGCTCTTGCGGGTCAAGGCTCGCCACAACTCCGGACCGGTCGGCTACGGCAAATCCCGACGCCGTCACTTCCACCGCATAAGCTCCGGCTGGCAGTCCAGTGACTTCAAAATGGCCTTGATTATCCGTCAGCGCGCCCCTCGAAAGGGTCGCGTTGTCATTCTTCACAACCACCGTCGCGTTCGGAACCGCTTTCCCCGCCTGATCGAGCACAGTGCCCGACACCTTAGCGTTCGATTGCGCAAAGAGCACCGTAGCGCACAATAGCGCCACCGCGGTAACAGCAAATACACGTAGCCGGTTGTTAGTCGTTCTGTTCATTGAACCCCCCAAAGAAATTTGACCTGTGAGTTTTTAGGGTACCGAGGAGGTGTGACGAATCAATTACAGGAATATGAATATGCCACTACGGTACTGGCCGAATGTGCTGTCGGCAAATCGCCGAGGAATGCGCGATCGTACGCGGCGCTTTTTTGGCGCTACACCTCGGGCGGGCTTACACTAAAGGCGGCAGGTATGAGAAATTTTGTGCGCGTTTTGACCGCGCTATTGGCATTCGGAGTTTCTGGCCCGGCGCGCGGGCAGATTATCGATTTCGAGTCCGGCGGACTGAAGTACAAAGCGCTGACGCACAATGGCGTGACCCTCATGTTTTCGCCACTGACGATGCGCATTCGCGACTACGCAATTTTACAAGTGGCCGTTTCGAACGGATCGCCGGTCTCCTGGACTGTCCGCCCCGAGGATTGCCGCTTCGAACACGCCGACGGCTCTTCCGTGCAAGCCCTGCCGGCGGCGACCGTCATTAATAAGTTAATCGCCAAAGGCTCGCGGGGAGATGTGATCAAACTGGTGACCGCCTACGAGGCGAATCTGTACAACAACACGCAGTTTCATTCGACCAACGGCTATGAGTCGCGCCGCAAAAACGCGTTTGGCGAAGTCGGCTCCAATAAGCTCAAAGCGGGCGCGGCAGCATCGGCCATCTCGTTCCCGACGACCAAGCTCGCGCCGGGACAATCGACCGATGGCGCCGTGTTTTTTCCGAATCACGGCAAGCCTCTCGGCGAGGGAAAGTTGATCATCCATGCGGCGGGAGAAGATTACGTGTTCCCGGTGGAGACCGAAACTCACCCGTCAGAACGCTAGTGGCCTGAGTCGTTAATTCAACGGATAATTTCGATTGATGTGGAAGACCCTCGCCAGCCCCGTGCGTCAGCCCGGGGCTAGTGCTGGTCCCAAAGTAGCCCCACCCTTACGGGATGGGGCCGGTTAATAGTGTGGCGAATTAACGACTCAGGACACTAGAACCAGAACGCTAGGAGATGTCCGCGAGATCAGGACACGCGAGCCGTGAAAGACCCGGTGTCAATGATGGTCCCAGGTTCGGCAAAGGGCGTTCGCACGTAGGCCAAGGCGACTGCTTTGCCGAGCGCCGGCGAAAACGCGCTGCTCACAATCTCGGCTGCTTCCGCACTCGCAGCGCTTCCAAGCGTCCCGCCGGGAGTGCCGCCCGGCATGGTCGAGTTAAGTTTCGTACCCGCCGCCGGAAGCTCTTTCGTATCGAGCTCCAACCGCCGCAGGACGCGATGGATTTGCGCGCGGCTGCGGACACGTTCCACAATTTCCTGGCCGAGATAGCAACCCTTGCTGAAGTGGACACCGCGCAGTTGTCCGGTTTCCTGCACCAGATACCGCTCCGTGATTTCCTCGCCATAACGAGGACGCCCGTTTTCGATGCGCACGACGCGCGCTTCGTCTGCATCCGCATGCGGTAATCCGGAAAGCTTGCCGGCAAATTCGTCTTTCGCGCTCGCGGGAAGGAAGATGAAATATCCCGGAGCTCCGGTAAAATCGACTCTGGCGACAACCGCGCCCTTCCACGGCACAGTCGCGCCAGCGGGCACGGGCAGCAACACTTCGTCCTGGGCGCAGATTTCCTGCAAAACGCGCTCCGCTGCGGGACCCTCGACGGCCAACGTCGCGGTGGTGTCGGTGTCATCCGCCAGTGTGACGTCATCGGCAATGATGTAGCGATCCAGATGTTCGAAAACTTTGCGTGCCGTTTCGCGCTCCGTGTCCAGCAGGAAATGATCGTCGAAACAGAAGATGTTCGCATCGGCCAGAATCCGCCCTTGCGCGTTCAAGAAAAACGCGTACACCCCGTCGCCCGGCTGCATCACCTCTATATTTTGCGAGCACATGGCATGCAGCAGACGCGCGCGATCCTCGCCCGTAACGCGGATTTTGCCGCGTCCGGAAAGATCGAGCCATGCGGCGGTCTCCCGTAGACCTTTGTATCCGGCGCTCATAGCGAACCCGACACTCTCGCGCGGCCGGGAGTTGCGCAAGTCGCCGGGACTGCGCTGCCAATCAGCGCCGCTTCGAAAATACGCAAAACTGAACATGCCTTGTTGTGGAGCCACAAACAGTAGTGCGCCGAGCGTGGGCACGTTTGCAAAAAAATATCGATTTGGAACGCTAGGATTGCTCCGATATGCGGACGCCGGACCGCAGGCAAAGATAAAAGATACTGCGGGCGAATGTACATCGCCTGGGTCAGTGGCATACCCCGAGTATACAATCGGGGTTCGGGCGTACAATCGGACCTCGGGCATACAATCGGTTATGATTCACGAAATTCTTCCCGTGGGCCCGTTGCAATGCAACTGTTCGGTCTTTGGGGACGAGCAGACGCGCGAGGCCATCGTGATTGATCCGGGCGACAACATCGACGGCGTGCTCGCCATCCTGCGGAAGCACCAGCTTAAGGTGAAGGCGATCGTCATCACGCACGCGCACATCGATCACATCGGAGGCGCGGCGAAGCTGAAGGCCGCGACCGGTGCGCCGGTGCTCATGAATGCCAGGGATCAGGAGTTATATGACCACCTCGACGTACAGGCCGCCTGGCTCGGCATGGAAAATCCGTCCAAGACGACGATCGACGCGGAAGCGCGCGAAGGCGTAAGTCTGACCCTGGGAGATTCGACTTTTCAGATTCTGGAAACTCCCGGGCATACGCAAGGGAGCGTTGCGGTATGGATCCCGGCGGAGAACAAACTGGTCGCCGGAGATACCTTATTCCGCGACAGTATCGGGCGCACGGATCTTCCGGGTGGCGACGGGCGGCAGATTCTACGTTCGATCAAAAATCAATTGCTGCCGCTGCCGGAGGACGCCATCGTCATCCCGGGCCATGGCCCGAACACGACCATTGGACGCGAGAAGGATCGCAATCCGTTCCTGCAGAACTTATAAGTTCGCGGCGCCAGGCGCCGCTACTGTAACTCGCGCTTTTTCCTCTGGATCTCGGTCATCACGCTGGCGATCAGTTCCTTAGCGCCGGTCAGGCTTTGCTGGATCATTTGTATATCCATGGTCGGTTTGCCGGGTTGGCGGGCGCTCTGACAGTAGACGCCGTGCTGACCGACGAGCACGAGCGCGTCGGTGACCAGGTCGAGCGTCACGGCTAAACGTCCGCGCTCCAGCCCCATGCGGAATTCGTATTCTTCGAGCGCGGCCTTATGATCGTCGTAGACGGACATGCTTCTACGATAACGTCCCTGAGAGATCCGGCGAACACGGCGCACTACGTTACGGGTGTCTATGGCGATTGCGAGCGTTATTTTCATTGGGCTGACTGCCGTTGGGTTAAGAAGACGCTACAGAAAACTCCGGCGGATTGCCGAGTGCGATTTGACGCTCGCGAGTAAGATCCATTACGGATTCGATCTGGCAGTGGAGGCGCTACTCGGTCGGCGCGGTCCGGCCGCAACCGGCACCCGGGAATATCAAATGCGCGGAGGGACGTCGGTCGTCTTGCGTCGGAACTCGACGGACAGAAAAGTCTTCGAGGAGATTTTCGTGGAGCATGCCTACACGCCGTACGCTAAGGCCATCGCGCGGAATGCTCCGATTCTGCTGGTCGACTTGGGAGCGAACATCGGATTGAGCGCCGTCGCTCTGGCTCGAGAATTGCAACCGGTGGCGATCGTGGCCGTGGAGCCGGATCGCGGCAATTTTGCGCTGCTCCGCGAAAATGTGCGCCGGGCGGGGCTGGCGGACCAATGCGCCGCCGTGCAGGCTTTCGCCGGCGTGGAGCAGGGCTTTGCGGAACTGGTGGACTCCGGCAACGGAGCTTGGGGCTTGCGCATGGGGGCGCCCACAGTGACGGGCATTCCGGTGTTGCCCCTTGAGGAAATCATCGCCATCGGCGAAGGGATGGCCGGCGCGGCTGAGTCGCGCGCCGCCAGAACCGTCCTGAAATGCGATATCGAGGGCGCCGAGGCTAGCCTGTTCCAGCGGATCGGGCAATGGGAAGGTCGCGTCCATTACATGATTCTGGAGCTGCACACGGAGTTTCTCTCCGTCCAGGAATTGCATGCGTGCCTCGCCGCTTCCCGCTACCACTGGCGAATCGGTGGGACGATCCCGGCGGAAGCGATTCTCGCGCTGATCGGGCTGGAACGCCTGGAGTTGAAAGCCGCAGCGCAGAGCCGGCATGCGGTTAGTTCCTAAGGCACGCTTTCGCCGGCCGTGAAAATTCCTTGCGCTCACGTGTCTGCGTGAAAGCGTTGGAGCTGAACCGCAATTGTCTTCACGTCGGACGGGTGCAAACAAAACCGCACCCGAGCCGCGATCAGCGGTCCAGCGCCGAACTTGTCGCCGTCTCTCTGTTACCCAAGAAATCCGCTGCAGCCCGCGACGCCGGCGGTAATAGCCCCGTCGCGCGCCATCACTGCGCTGTCCAAGTTCCGATGTCCACCCATCCGGTGGTCGCGGATGGTTCGCTCACGTCGAGGTATACGGTTTTCGCTCCGGAAAACGGTCCCGTGGTGAATTGGACCTGCAGGATGAATTGCACGGTATTCCCGCCGGGCAATCCGATGGCCGCGTAGCCCACGGCGCATTGCGAATTCGAGAGGGCCGAGGACGCGCCGAATGCTTTCGTGCTCAAGACGGTTCCCGTGTCGTCGTATAAGCCGACCAGCAAGGCGGTGCGGTTGAAGACGACGTAGCAGGCGCCGGCCGTGTTCGACGGGGAACCGGCGGTGAACAGGATCGCGCCGGTGGCGAGGTTGGCTTGATTGGCCGAATCGCTCGCCGTGAAAGTGAACGTCTGGAGGTGTCCGGCGCCGGACGACGGCGAGACGGAATTCACCACGGGCGAGCCCGACGTAACGGTCCACGTGCCGACGGTGGTCCATCCCGAATTCGCAGCTGCCGCCACCGCATACATATAAATGTTTTTGGCCCCGTTGAACGTCGCTTTGAAGGCGATGTCGACCGTCACGGTGACGGTGGTGGGCGTGTACGCGATGGTTGAGTTCGCCGCGTTCAAAGTGCATTGCGCGTTGGATGCCGTTTGGGTGGTGCCCGGCGTAACGGGAGTGGCTCCCAGGGATTGGGTGTCCCAAGCGAGCGAGATGGTTCCGCGCAGCGAATCCCACACCAGCGAACAGGCGTTGTTGAAGTTGAGTGAATTATTGAACAGCATGGCCATGGTGAGCAGGTTGGCGGAACCGGAAAGATCGGTCATGACGAAACTATAACGCTGGCCGGTGCCGGATCCGGCGTAGGGAACCACGGAGGTAGCCTGCGGGACGCCCAACGACAGGACGCTGAAGGAGCCTTCCGGGATCCATCCGGTGTTGATCCCGATTTCCGCCGCCTCCATGTAAACGTTCTGCGAACCGTTGAACGCCGGGGTAAAGTTGAGCGCGACGGTCAGCGCCAACTGTTGGCCGCTCAGCGTTATGCTATTGGAGCCTAACGTACACTGGCTATTCGATATAGGCGTGGTCGATCCGATGGGTTTGGAATTCGCTCCGAGCGCGTTGTCCCACAGCAGGGCGATGGTGTTCTTGATCAGGTCCACCACGATGTAACAGGAGTTGGGATAGGTTTGGTTGGGCGAAAACAGGACGGCGACATCCGCCAGATTGTTCGCGGAAGACGCATCGCCGAAGCTGAATACAAACGTCTGGGCATATCCTGAACCGGAACTCGGCGAGACGGACACCACGTAAGGCTGCGGCGCCGGAACCGTGGCGGTCCAGCTTCCCATCACGGCGAATCCCGTGGTGCTGCCCGCATCCGTGGCGGAAAGATAGACGCTGTGCGTTCCGGCGAAACTGGGTTCAAAGTAAAGCGCTACGGTCAGAGTCAATGTATTGCCGGAGAAGGCGACGGACGAGGTGGTGCCGTTCAAGATGCACTGACTGTTTTGCACGCTGGATCCGCCGGGGATGGTCGTCTGCGAGCCGGAGGAAGTGGTATCGTTGGCCAGCGCGAACAAGTTTGTCGCAGGCGTGTAGGTCACCCAGCATCCAATATTGGTACCCGCGCCCGTGTTCACGAGAAGTCCGGCCGTAACCAGCGCGGCAGCGCCGCCGGTATCCGCATACGTCGCCGTGAAGATCACGTTTGCTCCGCTGCCCGACGATGGCGTCAAGGACACGACGGAGGGCGTTTGCGATTGGGGCGCGGTGACGCCGAGGCGAGCGGCCCAGCCGATGGCTCCGCCTTTGTTCGTCGCTTGATAGGGTGTATGCAGCGGCAGATCGACGGAATTGGTTTGGCCGCCGATGTACATGTTCCCGCTGGAATCCACGGCGATCGTATTCGCCTGATCGATCCCCGAGCCGCCGAAATAAGTAGAAAAGGCCAGCACGCCGCCCGTACTATTGAGCATAGAAACGAACGCATCGTAGCCGGCATCCAGGTTGGGCTGTATTAGTCCCGTGGTGGGAAAGTTGAAAGACGACGTATAGCCCGTCACGTAGGCATTGTCAGCCTGATCTAACGCAATCCCGCTGCCCCAATCGAAACTGGTTCCTCCCAAATAGGTGCTGTAAACGAGAGCCGAGCCCGAGGGATTGATCTTCGTCACAAAGGCATCCTGGTCTCCGTTGTAAGTGGCCTGGAAAGCTCCGGTCGTGACGGGAAAGTTGGCAGAATTCGTGACCCCCGTGATGTAAGCGTTGCCACTGTAGTCCACCGCAATATGGTTGGCCTGTTCGGTTGTGACGGAGCCGTTGCCGCCAAGGTACGTCGAGTAGATCACCCCGTTGGCGGACGAATTGATCTTCACAACGAAGGCGTCCTGATTTCCGCCGTTGGAGGACTGGAACGCCGCAACCACGGGAAAATTCGTGGAGTAGGTTCCGCCGGCAACGTAGATGTTTCCCGCCGTATCGAGCGCGATGCCGCCCGCGTGTTCGGCGCCGCTGCCTCCCCAGAACGTGCTAAACGTGAGCGCCCCGCTCGGCGAGAATTCCGAGACAAAAATGTCCGTGGATCCGCCAAACGTAGATTGCAGCGCATTCACCATCGGAAAATTAGCGGACTCGGTGTCTCCCGCCACCCAGGCGTTGCTGGAGGAATCGAGCGCGATGGCCGTGCCGACGTCGTACGCCGTGCCCGCCAGATACGTGCTGAAGATCAACCCGCTGCCCTGGTTGTTGAGCTTGAGCACGAACGCTGCCTTGCTCCCCACCAGCAGCGTGCGGATAGGCGAGACCAAGGGAAAATTCAACGACGCCGTGGAGCCCGTCACGTACGCCTCTCCGGAGGAATCCACCGCGATGCCGTTCGCTTGGTCGTCGCCTCTTCCGCCAATGTAGGTGGCGTAAAAGAACGCCGTTCCCGCCGAGTTGAGTTTGGCGACAAATGCATCGACTCCGCCGGCGTTCGCCGCCTGGTAGGGCGTGGCCGTGGGAAAATTCGTAGCGGAGGTCCAACCGGCAAGATAGACGTTGCCGGAAGAATCCACGGCGTTGCTGGTGACAGCTCCGGCACTGGCACCGCCTAAATAGGTGGAATAGGAAACCACCGGATCGATGGTCAACGGCAGAGTTCGATCGAAAGATCCAATCTCGAACGCGGCCGTGTGTGAATCGAGCAGAACGTAGCGGGCGTCGATCGTCACGCGTCCCTGCGCGGTCTCCTGATAAACGTTCGGAGCCTTTTCGCGCAATTCGGTTTCCCCATTGTTTACGGGATCGCGCACGAGAAGGTCGCCGTTATCGTCGATCGTGACCGCACGGGAATAGCGCAGACGAATGTGCGACGGATTGGCGCCGGGCCGAACATGAAACTCCGACTTCAGTTCGGCGCCGGAGGCCCGGTAGGCCAGATCGATGCCCGGATAAAGCTCGCGATATACGATTTCGTTGTACATCGGCAGCTCCGTTCGCCACGCGTCCGGAATGCTTCCGGTGAGGAAGTTCACGCGGCCGCCCATGGCTCCGGTTCCTTCGATTCTTATGTCTTTGCGCGCACCGGCAAAACGCAGACGGATCTGACTGCCGGCGAGATCGAAGGCCACCACCTCCGCTGCAAAACCGGCCTGAAGCCGCGGAGTCCGCACGAGATATTGAAACGACGCATTGGAAGAAGTGGAAGTCGTGCCGGGATCAGTACCGGAACCGGGGCCGGGATTAGGAAAGAAGAAAAGCGGCACGGATAGGTTGCCCGCAAGCGCAAGTCCTGCCGCAAAGATGAATATGAGGAATCTGCCGGTGGATTGCATCACCGCTGTTATCGACCAGCGGAGCCAAGACTCGACTCGAATCAACTTGAAAGTGCTATCGGAAAGATCTGGGATCGCGCACCGAACAGGATGTTGAAAAACTCGATAGATCCCCGCTCCATCACTGTCGCGGCTCCGCTAAGCACTGATAACGATGAAGCGCCAAACCGAGCCGCGAGAGTTATCGAGCGGGACTCCCGGTTTTTCAGCAGCCTCTGTTAAGCACTGCAGTTTAGGCACCGCAATCAGGCACCAATGTAGCGCGCATACAAGCTTCGGGCGATTCCGGGATCGGTGGTGCCTTTGATGATGGCGCGACCGTCGGGGAAGACGGTCAGCTCGTAGGGATCGAGCGTCGCGCGCAGCGCAAATTCATTGGCGCGCACGGGAGCGATGGCCGCCAGCCGCTGGGCGAGCTCCTGTAAATTCACAGGGCGCCGGCGTTCGTGGATTTGGACGGCATTGCGGCCGCACAGGCTGATGGGGGCGCGGCGAGAGCCATCCAGATAGGTGAATTCGCGGCGTGCGCAGCAGGGGCATGCGGGATCGCGGGCAGGAGTCGCGATTTGCCGGATCGCGCCCGACCACACGTCGACCGTGGTGAGACGCTCGGCAACGGAGTCGGCGCCCGACGCGAGAATCTTCAGTGCATCGGCGGCGGCGAGAGAGGCGATGGTCGCAGTCAGAGGGCCCAGCACGCCTTCCGTTTCGCAGGTGGGTTGAGCGCCTTGCGGAGGCTCGGGATAAACGCAGCGCAAGCAGGCGCTGCGGCCGGGCACAATCGCAAACTTGAGGCCGTAGCTCCCCACGGCGGCGGAATAGATCCAGGGGCGGCCCGTAGACACCGCGGCATCGTTGATCAGGAATCGGGTTTCGAAATTATCGGTGCCGTCGAGGATCAGCTGGGCGTCCTCCAGCAGTTCCTCCACGTTCGCCGGGACCAGATCGGCAACCACCGGTTCCAGCGCCACGTCGGCATTCAAGCGCGCCAGTCGACGAGCGGCCGCGACAGCTTTCGGCAGAGCCTCGGCGGCGTCGGCTTCCTCAAACAAAAACTGCCTCTGCAAATTCGAAAGCTCCACGAAATCGCGATCAACGATTCGCAAGCGTCCCACGCCGGCGCGCGTCAAGAGTTCGGCCATCACGGTGCCGAGCGCACCGCAGCCCACAATGACCACCGTCGCTTGCCGAATGCGGCTCTGCCCGGCTTCGCCCAGGGGAGCGAAGCGGCTTTGACGGGAATATCGGGAGTCGGCAGGCATGGTTGGAAGTCGGACGCTCCGGGCGGTACCGGTCCCACCACGATGGTACCAGCAGATGTTACCAGCAGATGTTGCCGGCACAGAAGAAATGGCCGCGAAAACGTTATGATGATAGGCAGTGCGTGCGCCGCTGTTGCTGCTGGTCATGTTCGTCTTCGGCGTCGCGGCTTCGGCTCAGGACGCGCCCAAGGCCGCGCCGTCTCGTTTCGAAGGGCAGATGATCCGCGCCATTCGTTTCAATCCTCCGGATCAACCGATTACCGCGGACGAATTCAACCGCATTCTCCCGTTGCATGTCGGCTCGCCGCTGCACATGGACGACGTGCGGGCGGCACTGGCGAAGCTCTACGCCACGGGACGTTTCGCGGATGCGTCGATCGACGCCGAACCGTTGGCCGACGGCGTGGAATTGCGGATCTCCACCGAATTTACTTATTTCGTCGGTGGGGTGGACGTAGACGGCGCGATCGGATTCCCTAGCCGCGCGCAGTTGTTGGCGGCTTCGAAGCTGGAGCTCGGCGAACCGTTCGAGGCCAGTCAAATGGGGCAAGCCGTGGAGAATATGCGGGAGCGTTTGCAAGCCAACGGCCTGCGCCTGGGCAACCTCCAATACCATTTGCATCCGAATCCTGCGACCGAGGAAATGGGGGTCGAGTTTGAAATCAACCCGGGGCCGCGTGCGCGCTTCGATGGCGTGAAGGCGGAAGGTAAATTTGCGCGATCCATCGAGAGCATCATCCACTCCTCCGGCTGGCGCCGCGGGTTTGGGCCGCTGGTGTTTCCGGGTTGGCGCGAGGCGACCGAAACCCGCGTGCAGACGGGCGTCGATCGCGTGCGCAAGAGTTTTCAGAGCAATGATCGCCTGGAGGCGAAGGTCACGCTCGATCACCTGGAATATCACGGCAAAACCAATACGATCACGCCCACGCTCGCGATCGATAACGGGCCGATCATCCAGATTCGCTTGACGGGCGCCAAGGTTTCCAACCGCCAGCTGCGGCAATTGATTCCCGTGTATGAAGAGCGGACCGTGGATCGCGGTCTATTGATTGAAGGCGTTCGCAATCTGACGGACTACTTTCAGGCCAGGGGCTACTTCGACGCCAAGGTGGACTTTACCGAACGCACCGGCGATGCGGACGCCCATGCGATCGATTACACCATCGACCGCAACGATCGCCACCGGATGGTCCGGATTGAATTCGCGGGCAATCGTTTTTTTGACAACGCGACGTTGAAGGAGCGGTTGACGACGCGCGAGGCGGGGTTTCTGCGCTACCGTTACGGGCGATATTCGCAGCACATCCGCGATGAAGACATCCAGGCGATTCGCGACCTTTATCGCTCCAATGGGTTTCGCGACGTGATCGTCGAAGCGAGCATCCTCGACGATTTCGGGGGACGGAAGGACGCGATGGCGGTGCGGTTTCAGATCACCGAAGGCGACCCATGGCTGGTGGACGGACTGGAGATTGAGGGCGTCCCGGAGGAAGACGTCGCGCGGCTGACCAGGATTATGGAGTCCACCCCGGGACAAATCTTCAGCGAAACAGCGGTAGGCGCCGATCGCGACACCATCCTCGCTTACTACTCCAACGCCGGTCATCCCTCGGTGACGTTCGATTGGAGCCAGACGCCGGGCGAGGCGGAACGTCGCGTGAAACTGCGCTACGTGGTACATCCCGGCGTACGTGAGTTCGTGCGCGACATATTAGTTCGGGGACTGGAAAACACTCGTCCATCGCTGGTTCTTGCGCAGATGCGAATCCACGCCGGAGATCCCGTATCGCAAAATCAAATTGCGGAGACGCAGCAGCGGCTTTACGATCTGGGAATTTTTGCCAAGGTGCAGGCTGCGCTGCAAAATCCGGACGGCGAGGAAGAAAGCAAGTACGTCCTGTTTCAATTGGAAGAAGCCAACAAATATTCCTTGACGGCTGCCGTGGGCGCGCAGATCGCACGCATCGGCGGCGGGATCACCACCTTTGACGCTCCGGCGGGCCAAACCGGTTTCAGTCCGCGGGTGTCGCTCGGATTGAGCCGGCTGAATTTGTTCGGATCGGCCAATACGGCCAGCATTCAGACGCTGATGTCGACGATCGAACAGCGGGCCATCGCGTCTTACCTGATCCCGAAGCCCGCAAACCAGGACAACCTGACGCTCATTTTCTCGGCGCTGTTCGATAACTCGCATGATATACGCACATTTGCCTCGCGCCGTTGGGAAGGCTCCGTGCAATTGTCCCAAAGGCTGACTCGGACCAACAGCCTGCAATACCGATTCTCGTTCCGCCATTCGGCCGTGACCGACGTGAAGATCTCGCCGGAACTTGTGCCTCTGCTTTCGCAGCCGGTGCGCGTCGGGCTGCTTTCGATGTCTTACATTTACGACCGGCGCGACAACCCCACAGACACGCATCGAGGCATTCTCAATACCATCGACGCGGGCGTTTCACTCGCGGCATTTTCCTCGCAAACCGACTTCACGCGGCTGATTTTCCGCAATTCCACGTACCATCCCCTCGGCAAAGATATAGTGATCGCACGAACACTGCAATTCGGCGTGATCAACCGGATCGGCGGGCTGATGGATATTCCTTTGGCGGAGCGCTTTTTCTCGGGCGGCGCGTCCAGCCAGCGGGCTTTTCCCGACAATCAGGCGGGGCCGCGCGATTTGGTGACCGGGTTCCCGCTGGGAGGCACGGCGCTGCTGTTCCACTCCACCGAATTGCGCTTCCCGCTGTTCGGAGAAAATGTGGGAGGTGTACTGTTCCACGACATGGGGAACGTCTATACGGACGTAGACTCTATCAGCTTTCGCTTTCGGCAACGAGACCCGTCGGACTTTAACTATATGGTGCAGGCTGTGGGCTTCGGGATCCGCTATAAGACTCCGGTCGGCCCCTTGCGCATCGACTTGAGCGTGAGCCCCGATCCGCCGCACTTCAACGGATTCGCCGGGAACTTGCAGGACTTGATCAATTGCACCTCCACCAATACCTGCCAGACCACGCGCCAGATCATCAGCCATTTCCAATTCCATTTTTCTCTGGGGCAAACTTTCTGATGATGCCTCGCCCACTGCGGTCGCGACGCTCTATGACACATCCGGCGAAACATCCGGCCAGCAGTTGGATGCGCATGGCCGGCGCGGTCGCGTTGCTGCTTCTTTCTGCAGTTTCCGCGTGCGCGGAAACGCTGGATCGCATCGCCGTAACCGTGGACCGCCACGTCATCACCGAAAGCGATATATTGTTGGACCTGCGGGTTTCGGCTTTCCTCGATGGCAAAGCGCCGGATGTGAGCGGCGCGGCCAAGCGCAAGGCCGCCGAGCGCCTGGTGGATTTGTATCTCGTGCTGCAAGATGCAACCGTCACGCGCGCACCGCAGCCATCCGCCGCTGAGGTCGATGCCCTGCTGGAACCGGTTCGCGCACGCTATTCGTCCGACGCCGAGTATCTTTCCGCCTTGGCCAACGCCGGCCTTTCCGAAAGCGAATTGCGGGAGCATCTTTTTGCGGGGCTGCGCATGATGCGTTACACCGACTTGCGATTCCGGCCGGAGGTTCCTATTACAGAGCTGGATTTGCACGAAGCTCTCGCCGAGCTCACCGCCAAACAACCGGCGTCCGTCCCTGGGCCGGATTTTGAGGCCAACCGGCCGCAGCTCGAAGAGTTCGTTATGAACCGGCGCGTGCTGGAAGCGCTAGACCGGTGGCTGGTGATGGCACGCGCGGAACTACAGATCCTGTATAGGGACGCAGCCTTCCAATGAGGCGACTGAGATGACACGACTGAATCGAACCATCAAGCGCATGGCCGCCCTCGTCGTCATCCTGACGTTGGCGCTGGCGGTTGCGGCGATCCTGGTGTTCCAAAGCGGCTGGTTCCAGGAAGGCGTGCGCGCACGCATCCTGCGCGAACTGGAGAACGGAACCGGCGGGCGCGTGGAGCTCGGGACTTTTTCCTTCGATTGGCGAACGCTGGAGGCGACGGTCGCTCCGCTGGTATTGCATGGAACGGAATCGGCCACGGAGCCGCCTCTGGTTCGGATCGAAAAAGCGACCATCGGATTGCGCATCATTTCAACGCTGGAGCGTCGCGTGGATCTTTCGTCCATCCGCCTGGAGCGGCCGGAGATTTACATCGCGATTTATCCGGACGGCAAAACGAATTTGCCTGTGCCCCCCGGCGTAAAAAGTAACACGAGTTGGGCGGAAGATTTCGTGAATCTGGCCGTTCGCCGCTACGAAGTGATCGGCGGCGTGGTGGAGTTCGATGAACGGCGGCTCCCGATCGACTTGCGCGGCGAAGATCTGCGTCTGACGATGAACTATCAGGCCGCCACCAAACGTTATGTGGGGGAGCTTTCGTCGCATCGCGTCAACATGGCGTTGGCCATCGCGACGCCCGCGGAGCTGGACCTGGCCGCGACGTTCACCTTGGAGCGCGAGCGCCTGTCCTTCTCGCGGCTGCACGTCGCGAGCGGACAATCCCGCGTGGATTTGACGGGTGCACTTACAGACCTGCGCGCTCCCACGGGCCAATTCCGGGTGAAGGCGCTGGTTGCCGCGCGCGATGCCGCTTACACGTTTTCCTTGCCGATTCAACCGGCAGGAACCGCGGCAGCCGAGGGAACGCTTGCGGTGTACCTGGGCGCGACCCCGAATTTCACGCTGGACGTGAGCGCCGACGCGCGCGGGTTGGGATACGTTCGGGATCGCATCAATATTAAGAACGCCAATGCCACGGGCAGGGTGGTGTGGAATCCGGAAGGAGTGACGGCGAAAGGCCTGCGGGTGGACGCGCTGAACGCGCGCTTCACAGGCAACGTCTCGCTCACGACCGATTTGGTTTTTCATTTGGATGGAAATTATGAAGGCTTGAAACTTTCCGATGCCGTCAGCGCCGTGACGGCGCGTACGATTCCCTGGAACGCCACGCTCAATGGCGGGATCACAATCGACGCAGCGAAAAACGGGACTGCCGTTCGCATCGATACAGCTTCGATGGTGGATCCCATTCCGGGTGTCCCATCCCTCGACGGTCGTGTGGCGGTGCACTACGATCGGCCGGCGGGTGCGCTGCGCTTTGACGATTCGCGACTGACGACGGGTTCGACGACCGTCGACTTCTCCGGCAGCCCGGGTGAGTCGCTCGATATACGCGCGCGCTCCACGAACTTAGACGACGTCCTGCCGGCGCTGGGGCTCCTGAACCGGAACGTTCCGACACCTCTGCCTGTAGAACTCAATGGCGGCGAGGCCTTGCTGGATGGCACGATATCGGGACCACTCGACGGACCCCGCTTTCACGGCGACGCATCTCTCACGAAAGCCAGTATTGAGGGGCACCCGTTGGACCGCGTTTCCGCCCAAGTGGACGCGAGCGCGAAAGAGATTTCGCTGCGTGGGATCGATTTTACTCGCGGGTCGCTGCAGGTTCAGGGTGAAGCCGCGGTTACCGCGCGCGAGGGAAGTTTTGGCGACGGTGCCGTCGCGGCTCGCCTGGATATTCACAATGCCTCGCTTCCCGAATTACTCAAGGAGGCGGGAATCGCGGGAGACGTTCGGGGAACGGCGACAGCCACGGCGCGCATTTCCGGAACCGTCAAGAATCCCGAGGCGAATGTCACGCTCGACGTTGCGGACGCCGCTGCGTTGGGCGAACATTTCGAGCGCCTGCGGGGAAATGTTCAATACGCCAACGGATTGGTTCGTTTCGACAACGCGACAGCAACACTTGGGCCGGGGAGAATTGCCTTCAGCGGTTCCTATCAGGCAAGCGTTGCCGCTGGGCGTCCCTTGGATTGGGCGCGCGGAGATTTGCGGCTGGAGACCGACGCTCGCGGCGTCACGATAGCACGTGTCGCTCGATTACGCGCCATGTTGCCCAACGTAGAAGGCACTCTGGAGGGGAAGTTCAGCTTGCGTGCCCGCTTGGAGCCTGATTCTTTTCTGCTGCGTGAATTGAATGGCGAAGGTTCAGCGCGGCGCCTCACCGTTTTTTCAGAACCCTTGGGCGATGTCACCGCGACGGCCGCGACGCGCGGCGCGGATCTGGCCTTGGGGGCCAGCGCGAAGTTTCGCGAGGCATCTCTCCAAGGCCAGGGCACTTGGAAATTGGACGGAGATATGCCGGGCTCGGCAACGCTGCAGTTTACGCGCTTAACGATCGCGTCGCTGCACGACCTGGTGATGCTGGGGGCTGCGGACAAAGACAAGAGCGCCGCTCCCACGTTCGAAGGCTTTCTCGAGGGCGGCGCCACGGTCACAGTGCCCCTGCGCAAATTCGATCAGCTGCAGGTGGAGACAAAGCTCGAAACGGTGCAATTCACTCCGTCGCGTCCGCAAACTCCTCGCCCTGAAATACCGACGGAGAACATCGTTCTGCGGAATGCGCAGCCCGTCGTGATCGATATCAACTCGCGCGAGGCTCGCGTTCGTTCGGCGCAATTTGTGGCTCGTGAAACAAACCTGGAAGTGACGGGCTCCATTCCCTTGAACGCCGCCGCCGGTGCGGACTTGACGATCAAAGGCGGAATCAACCTGGCGATTCTGCAGTTGTTCAATCCGGATCTCGAGGCGCGCGGCAACGCGACGGTGAACACGACCATCCGCGGAGCCATCCGCAATCCGCAGGTGAGCGGCCGCCTGGAGCTCAAGGGCGCGTCGCTGTACTTGGAGGGCCTGCCGAGCGGCATCGACAGCGCCAACGGCCTGATCCTGTTTGATCGCGACCGCGCGACGATCGACACTCTGGTCGCCGAAACCGGCGGCGGCCGCGTGGCGCTTTCCGGCTTTCTGGAATTCGCCGAGCCGCTGATTTACCGTTTGCAGGCGGACGTGCGCCAAGTGCGCGTGCGCTATCCGGAAGACGTCAGCACCACGGTCAACGCGCAACTGTCGCTCTACGGCACGTCGGAAGCGAGCACGCTCTCGGGAACGTTGACGCTAACCCGCGCGGCGATCAGCGCGCATGCGGACCTGGGAAAGATGCTGGCGGCCAGCACGCGTCCCAGCGCCGCCGACGAAGGCAACCAGTATTTGAACGGCGTCCGTTTCGACGTTCGCGTGCAGAGCTCCCCGAACATGCAGCTGGAAACCTCGCTCACGCGCGACGTGCAGGCTTCCGTTGATTTGCGCCTGCGCGGCACCCCGGCGCGCCCTGTATTGTTGGGTGAGATTGACGTGAACTCGGGCGAGGTGCAGGTCTTCGGCAATAAGTACACCGTGAACCGCGGCGAGATCCGTTTCCTGAATCCCGTAAAGATCGAGCCCACGCTCGACGTCAATCTGGAAACCAGCACGCGCGGAATTACCGTGAACGTTACCATCTCCGGATCGCCGCAAAAGTTGAACGTCAATTATAGCTCTGACCCGCCGCTGCAATCCCGCGATATTATCGCGCTGCTCGCCGTCGGCCGCGATCCCAGCGCCACCGCGCGCGCCAGCGATTTTTCAACTGCATCGAACACCACGAGTTTCGGCGATGCGGGCGGCATTCTGGGACAGGCCGTTTCCGAGCAGTTGTCGAATAGTCTGCAGCGCTTCTTCGGCGCCAGCAGATTGAAGATCGACCCCACCATGACCGGCGTGGATAATTTGCCCGAAGCTCGCCTGACTTTCGAACAGCAGGTGTCGCGCGACATCAACGTCACCTACATTACGAATTTGAACCGCACGGAGGAACAAATTGTGCGCCTGCAATGGGACTTGAGTCCGCGCTGGTCGGCGATCGCCGTGCGCGATTCCAATGGCTTGTTCGGCGTCGATCTGCAGTTCCGCAAACGCTTCAAGTAGCGGCGTCTCTGGCGGCGCACTATTTGTGAGGCCCTATCTGTGAGCAGTATGCAAGGCTACGGCGCCGAACGTCATGCGTTCGAATTCGACGCTCGCAAATCCGGCCGCGCGAATCTGCGCCGCCAAATCCTCGGCACCGGGAAACTTGCGGATCGATTCCGGCAAATAGGAATACGCTTCCTGCGATCCCGAAACCAGGCCGCCTACGCACGGCAAAACGCGCGTCGAGAAAAATCCGTACACGGCGGCGAACAGGGAATTCGTGGGCTGCGAGAATTCCAGAATCGCGAGCGTGCCCCCCGGCTTCAGGACGCGCGCAAATTCGTCGAGTCCGCGGCGGTAATTCGCCAGATTGCGGAATCCGAAAGCGATGGTGACAAGATCGAGCGATGCGTTGGCCATGGGCAGCGCCAGCGCGTCGGATTCAAACAGAGGCGACCCCAAGCGGCGATCCGAGATCTTGCGCTGGGCTTCCACCAACATCGGATGGCAGAAATCGCTGCCGAAGATTTTGGCGTGCGCAGGCCCCGACGTACGAGCTTCCAAGGAGAGCAATACATCGCCCGTACCGCAGCACAGATCGAGAACACGGGCGTCGGAATTTTGCAACACGCTCGCCACGCGTTCCACCGTGCGCGCACGCCAACGCTTATCGAGATTGAACGATAGAAGACGATTCAGCAGGTCGTAGTGTCCGGCGATCTTGCCGAACATTCCGCGCACCCACCGCGACGCGGCTTCCTCCCCCGCTATTCCTTCGGGTGTCGCTCCGGTGTTTACGGTGACAGGCGTCTCCGGGGCTTCCGTTACTTTGGACGTCATGCAGGAACCGTCTCAGTAAGCGCCATTTCAATTGCTTCCCGGATCGCCGCCGCATCGATACCCGTGACGATCGCGACCTCTCCGATCTTCACCGGCAGAACAAAGTGAACCTGGCCTTGCACCGTTTTCTTGTCCGAGCCGAGACGCGCCAGCAGGTTGTCCGCGGAAATTCCATCCAGCTTCGGGATGGGCCCATAGCGGCGCACCACTTCATGGATCGCGGCGGCGTCCTTCGCGGCGAGCTTGCCGGTTTTCTCCGCGAGGATCGTCGCGGCGTGCATCCCGAAGGCGACCGCTTCGCCGTGCAGAAAACGTTCGTAACGCGTTTCGGCTTCCAGCGCGTGGCCGATGGTGTGGCCGAAATTGAGGATCCGCCGCAAGTCTCCTTCACGCTCATCGGCGGTGACGACTTCGGCTTTGATGCGCACGGCGGCGGCGATGATGTGCTCCAAGGCGTCCGTATCGCGCGCCAGTACGCGATCCGCTTTGTGCTCGAGGAACTGGAACAAGTCCGCATCGCGGATGACGCCGGCTTTGATAATTTCGTACAGGCCCGCGCGAAATTCGCGATCGGAAAGCGTTCGCAGTACATCCGGATCGATGAGCACGGCGAGCGGCTGATGGAAACTGCCGATCAGGTTTTTGCCCGCCACCAGATTGACGCCGGTCTTGCCGCCAATCGCCGCGTCCACTTGCGCCAGCAGCGTTGTGGGAATTTGAATCACGGGAATGCCGCGCATAAAAATCGCCGCCAGAAATCCCGCCACATCGTTGGTGATGCCGCCGCCGAAAGCGATGACGATGCTGGAGCGATCACCGCCCGCGGCCATTATCTGTTCGGCCAGCGCCTCCACTTCCTGCAAACGCTTGCGCGGCTCGCCGCCGGGGAAGAACAACACATGGTGGGGGCGCGAACCGAGCGCCGTCCTCACTTTGTCGCCGTGCAATTGCCACACGTCTTCGGTCGCGACGACAAACACTTTCCCGGCATGCACGGGCAACACGTCGGGAATCCGCAAAATCGCGCCGCGTTCGACAATAGCGTCATAGCTGCGTTGCGGCGTTTCCACACGAAAACTGGGCATAAGTTCGTTGTACCATGCCCACTGGACAAGAACCCCCAGCGATTGGTCACAATAGAGGGATATGTCCTCCCGTCCGATTCGGCAAGAGGAGCCACGCTGGCCGGTGCTGGTCGCACTGGTCGGCGCAAGCGGGCTTTTTTACGCACTGCCGGAGGCCCTTCGAGTTGGTCCAACGTGGTTGATTGTGGTCATGGTTGCGGCTTGTGCAACGCCGTCCGTCGCGTTCCGCAAGCACTGCCATCACATGGTTCTGCTGATCTGCGGACACGCGGCCGTGGGAATCGTGACGCTAGCGATGATTGGCTCTCTCGGCTTGCTGGTTTCGCGATTGCCGGGCCACAAAGAAACTCCCGAGCAATTGCTGCGCGCGGCAGCGGCCTTGTGGATCACGAACATCGTGGTCTTCGCGGCGTGGTACTGGCGCTTGGATGCGGGCGGCCCTCATCAACGCGATCTGCGTGGATCGCACACCGATGGGGCATTCCTGTTTCCGCAGATGACGCTGCCCGCCGACGTCCGCGAAGAGATGGGCGAGGGCGACTGGAGCCCGCACTTTGTCGATTACCTGTTCCTCGCTTTCAACACCAGCACAGCCTTTTCGCCGACCGACGTTCCAGTGCTGTCGCGCTGGGCGAAGATGTTGATGATGGTGCAATCGGCGATTTCACTGGTAACGATTGCGCTCCTGGCCGCGCGGGCGATCAACATCTTGTGATCTACTGCTAGAAGGCCGCTCGCTGCCGAGTCAGCCTGAAAGTACCGCATTCCGAAAGAACGGCGTTCCGAAAAAAACGGCACATCGAAAGAAGATCATGGTCCTCTCCGACGTTGACATCAAGAAATATCTCGAACAAGGCAAGATCAAAATCTCGCCGCCTCTGCCGCCGGAGCAATTTGGAAGCTGCTCGGTAGATTTCCGGCTGGGCAACGAGTTCAGCATCTTCGAGCACAGCAAGCACGCCTACATCGACCTGCGGGACCGCACGGCCATTCAGGACCTGATGCGTCCGATCATCGTCCCCGACGGCGAGGCTTTCATCCTGCAGCCGCATGAATTCGCGCTCGCGATCACGGAAGAAGTTTTGGAATTGGACGACGACGTTCTGGGCCGCCTGGAAGGCCGCTCCAGCCTCGGCCGCATCGGCATCATCGTGCACGGCACCGCGGGGCTGTTCGATCCGGGCTGGACGGGCAAAGCAACACTCGAGCTGAGTAATTTAGGACGCATGCCCGTGGCGCTCTATCCCGGGATGCGCATTTGCTCGATGACGTTCGAGCAACTGTCTTCGAAGGTCGCCGTTCCCTATCGCAAGAAGGTGGGCAACAAGTACTCGGGCCAGGAACGGCCCCTTGCAAGTAAGTTGGCGAGCGAGACAAGTAAGTAAGTCAGCAAATTAGCGAGCGAGATAAGCAAATGAAAAAGACTGCTCTCTGGTCCATCCTCCTGGCGCTGTGCCCGTTCACCGGCACAGTGCAGGCTCAGTCGCAGAAAGATATCGGCAGGCAGTTCGCAGGCATGTGGCGGCTGGTTTCCAACCCGCAGCGCCTGGTGGACGGAACGACGCGGGAGGGAGCAAACAGCGTCGGGTATGCTTTTTTTGACGCCCGTGCGGGTCACATGTGCTTCCTCAGCATGAATCCCAGTCGGCCCCCGTGGAAGTTGGAATCCGCGCCGACGCCGGAAGAAGGGCTGTCCACGATCAGAGGCTTCGGCGCTTACTGTGCCACAATCGAGATCCACGCGAAGGAGGGCTTTATGATCCGGCATTACGACATCAATCAAACTCCCAACGCCGTGGGTAAAGCGACCAAGAGATGGTTTAGCTTCCGAGGGACTGATCGGATGTCCTTGCGGGTGGACGCTGCGGAGTTGAACGGGCCCATCGCCGAGAACACGTATATCTGGGAGCGAGTCGTAAAGTAGGCCGCCCCGGACGGGCAGAAGCCGGATAGCGGGAGGGGCGGTCGTTGGGGAGCGAGGCGGCCGAGATATCTCACGGGGCGGTGCCTCTGCGGACGACCGCCCCATTTTTCTATTAGCAACTACAGGAACTACCGGGCCGGCGGAGGCTGGGTCGGTGCGAGCGGAGGTTGCGGACCCACCACGGCTTCGAGCGCTTCGAACGCCATTGCTTCGTCCTTATTGCCGCCACCGATGCCGATCGTGCCGATCATCTGGCCGCCCGCGATAATCGGGAGACCACCGGACGTCGTGAAGACGCCGATATCGTGCCACTTAATCTGCTGCGGAATATTCGTCGCGATCATGTTGGCGCGCAGGTGCGTGGAGTCGCGTGTCTCTAAAACGCTTTTCGCTTTGAGCAGAGCGGTGTCGATGTTGATCGGCACCTGTCCGTCCATGCGATGCGCTGCCACGAACTGGCCGGTGGGGCTCAGAATGAAAATCGTGATCGGCATGTTGGCCTTGGTGGCGATTTCGATGCACTTATCGATGATCTTGCGCGCCGTATCGGCGTTGATCTCATTCTTGATCAGCGTCTTCTTCGCCGCGGCATCGGAAATGACGAACTTGCTGATGTCCTGCGCGGAAGCTGCTCCGGCGGCGATGGCGAGCGTCGCTGCCGCAATCACGAACTTGCGGAATGTAGTTTTCATATTGGTGGATCTCCCTCTGAAATGTTTCGGATATTTTCCGTTGGCATTTCAGTCTATCGCAGGTGAGGCGTGCGCAATAGGCCGCAAACTGAAGAATTCCTAAGCACGGCCGGCGGCTTTGCGGAGCAGCACCTGCCACGCCAGAATCAGCGACGTGACACACAGCGACGATCCGCCCAGCATCAACGCGATGACAACGATGTCCCACAGAGGCCGGTGATTGTAGAGCCATGGAAAATTCCACGAATGGAGACCGTGATAAAGCCACCGGCTGATCCACTGCCCGGAGTTGTAGCTCCCCACCACACGAGCCGTTTTGGGATCCACGTAATAGCGCGAGCTCTCCGATCCTTTCTCGGTCACCAACAACACGGGCAACGGCTTTTCGCGATTGCGGTCCAGGTAATATGCGTCGTATTCCGTGAGCTCCCGAATGTCGAGCGGCGTGGGGGATGCTGCGCGCTGCATCGCGTCCGCCACGCGCTGTGCGCCGAACTCGCGGAATGGAGCTCCTTGGATGGGGATGAACAGGCTATCTCCGCTGCCGGAAGTCGCGATATACAGCGGCTCACCCGCGACCGTGCTCCATTCCAATTCTTTGACGCCGAAATTTTGCGCCGAGAGCAAGGCCTCGCGTGGATGCTTTTCGCCGAACGCCGCGATCTCGACGTGATCCGCGCGCAGGGCGTTGCTGATGCGCCCCAAGCCTGCGTCGTTGGGGCTTTGCGCGTTCATCGGGAAAGGATCCATGGAAAGCAGGCCGCTAAATGCCCACGTGCATGCCATCAATCCGAAGAACAATCCAAAAATTGTGTGCCAGCGCTTCTGCCCTGTGTAGGGAATGCTGCTAGGCTGCCCCGCGCTCGTGTAGCTTTTTCGCGGCGAGTACATCCAGACGCCGATGAGAATGCCAAGCAGGCTCGCCACTGTGCCAATTCCGCTCAACCAGATGACGAGGTTGGACCACTCGCGACCGTGGATCCGCAGCGGCGTGAAATACAGCCAGTGAGGAATCGGGCCCAGGTACGCCCACAATCGCGAACGTGTGGTTGACGCCTGCACTACTTCGCCGGTGACGGAAGAGACGTAGACTTCGAATCCATCCGGGAACGAATATTTCCACAGTGGGCGAAGATCGTCGAGCGATGCCTGCACGGTCCATTGATCAGGCTTTGTGATCTCTTCTTCTCTCGGGCTGCTTCCATGTGGATCAACTCCGTGGGCCGCCGCGTTGGCCCAGTTGAGCGCGATGCGTCGGACCATCGCATGCGGAACCTCGATCTGTTCGGAGCCATCGTCGGCGTAGACCATTGCTTCGTCGCGCCCGTAGTGAAAACGATACACGGGACGGCCGTCGAAACTGTTCAACGTTACGCGCGAGGGCTGCTCCTTATTTCCGAGGACCTGAAATGCCTCCGCCGCCGAAATCTTCACCGTGTCGGGGTTCAAGGCAGGCAGGTGTTCCAGAAGCTCGCGCTCGCTGATGTAAGGGAAGCCCCAGTACATCATCACAATCCCCGAAAGGAACCACAGCGTGAAGAGCAGGCTCAGCGCCACTCCCATCCAGCGATGGAGAAAAATGGCGGAGCGGATCAGAGCGGCGCTGGGTCGAATCATCGGACGACAACCTCTAACAAACCTCTAACAAACAACCCTGGGGCGTGTGGAATCGCTAACTGAAACGATACCGCAGCGGGCATGGTCTATTTCTTGTCGTCTATTTTTTGATGATGCGTGGCAGGTCCTGGCAATGGTACACCAACTTGTTCTTGCCGTTCAGGAGCGCGAGTTTCCCGTCAATGACCAACTCGATTCCCGCGCCCTCCGGGGAATACGCGCAAATGTGGGCCGCCACATTCTTGTAGATCCTGATTTCCGGATAAGAAGGGACGTTGAGTTCGTCCAGCGACCAGTCGCTGATATCCAGCGCGCTTCGATCGGGTCCCGATTCGTAGACGTGATCCTCGATCAAATCCGGCAGGCGATCGAAGACGGCGTCGCTCACATAGACGGTTCCCTGATCGCGATTCCCTGAATAAAGCGCAGACGAAAGATAGTGATCCCACAGATTCACGGTGTTGAACACGGGCATCACGCCGAATAAGAGCAGGACAACTTTCTGGAACGCGAATCCTGTTCCCCACACGATGTCGCGCGGCGTGGGCGGGTCGCTTCGGTACAAGAAGATTACCAATAGGAACGCGATCATTGCCAGATTCCACGGCCACACCACCGAGTTGAATTTGCTTCCCAGCGGGCCGATCGCGAGCAGGATAAATACATGCATCGCGATGGCGAGGTAAACGGCGGCGCCGCGCGATCGACGGTACAACAGGCCGATGCCAAGTCCGCATTCGATGAACGGCACGGAATAAGCCGAGTGTAGTGCAATCCATCGAACGGGCGCGGGCAAAGCTCCCACGAACGGGCTCAACAAAAAGGGAAAAGCTTCGCGCATGAAGTTCGGGTTCAACTTGGCGAATCCGCTCCACAGGTATGTCGCCGCGACGATCAGGCCGCACGTATTGAGAGCATCCGAATCCCGCTTCTGGGCGGCCAGGACGATCGCCAGGAGCATGACCGTGTACTGATAAAACCACGGCTGCCATCGCGATTGATCTTGCAAGGCCAGCACAGTGAGTAGCACGAAGGCGGCCACCACAAAGACCCGCCGCGGCGCGATGCCGACGAGCGCAAGCAATGCGATCAGAGAAAAAAAGACGACACGGTCGATGGGCGGAGCAAACGTCGGGATCAATGCCCAGACCGGGGTCAGCGGATAGAGTCGTGTGCTCATCCACAGCTTGGGCGACAGCAGCAGGCCCGCGAGCAGGCCCGCGATCACGCTGATCCTCAGCAATGTAAGTCTGGTGAGTTGCACAAAAACGCGCCGGGATCACCCGTGCAAAGCTATCGACCGGAGGACCCGAATCCGCCGGCTCCGCGCCTGGAATCGCCGAGCACGTCGCCTTCTTCCCACTCCACGGCTTCATATTTCGCGATCACCAATTGCGCGATGCGGTCGCCTTTTTCGACAACGTATTCCGCACGCCCCAGGTTGAACATCACCACGCCGATCTCCCCGCGATAGCCGGGATCGATCGTGCCGAAGTTTACCGTCACCGAATGCTTCAGCGCCATGCCGCTGCGTGGGCGGATCTGCGCTTCGTAGCCGGGAGGGAGCTCAATCGCGAGGCCCGTGGGAACGCCTTTGGCGACGCCCGGCGAGAGCACCACGCGCTCCAGCGCGCGCAGGTCCATGCCCGCGTCTTCTTCGGGGCCGTGAGCGTAGTGAGGCGTCGCGGCGTCGGGGTTCAGTCTCTTGATTCTGATTCGCATGTCGGAAACGCTATGATAACCGTTTGGCTTGTCTTCTTGTTTACTTGAGAAGCGCTCATTCGAATCCAAACCAATGACGACACCCTCACATCCTCGTGTAGCGCAACCCCGCGTATTGGCCGTCGCGCCGATGCCTCCCGAAAAAGTGGCGTACGCTCTGGCGCGCTATTCGCGATCGCCCGATTCCATCCGCGAGTCCGTCGAATGGGTGCGCACGCACGACTCGATGAAATTTCTGGAGAGCTTCTATTTCCAATACGGCCACGCCTCCATTGCCGATCTGGGTCACGTCGTGCTGTGCTTCGAAGGCATTTCGGAACTGGCGGCAACCGAAGCCGAGGACGAGCAGTTGTGGGATGGCCAGGCGCGCTCGTCGCGCTATCAGGATTTTTCGCGCTCCGGTTTTGTAACACCGCCCGATCTCAACGAAAGCGACGCAGCGACTTATAAAGCGTCTGGCGAGAAGCTGCTCGCCGCGTACGCGCAGATCCACAAACGCATGGCCGAGTTTTTGGCGGAACGCTTACCTCGTCCCGAAGACATGAAGCCGGAAGCGTATCAGCGCAACATCGCCGCGCGAGCGTTCGACGTCGCACGTTACACGTTGTTCTTGGGAATCCCGACGGGCGTGGGTCAAGTGACCAGCATCCGCACGTTGGAACGGCAGATTCGGCGGCTGAAATCGTCCGAATACGCCGAAATTCGCGACCTGGCGGGTGAAATTGCTGCAGCGTGCGCGTGTCCTCCGGCGTGCACGTGGGATGAGAAAACGGCGGCCGAGCCTTTGGCTCCTACGCTCGCGCGTCACGTGGAGCCCGACGGGCATGCGATCGAATCGCGCAAGGATCTGGAAACCTGGGCGCGGCAGAACTTGCCGGCCTTCGCCAATGATGGCGCGGAAATGGTCGACCTGCTTCGTCCCACCGACATGCACGCGGAAATCGCCGCGACGCTGCTCTATCCGTTCACGAACTATTCGTTTCGCGCGCTGTACGAGATGACGACGGGCTGGAGTGCCGCTCAACGCAACGAGGTGATCGACGTCGCCCTGCGCTCGCGCACGCGTCGCGACGATCTGATGCGCGGCTTTCGCGGCGGGCTCTACGCGTACGACATCGTCATGGATATCGGCGCCTATCGCGATATGCATCGACATCGCCGCTGCCAGCAGTACCGGCAGGCGTATAGTGGCCGCCTGGGCTTCGATACTCCCGCGTCGCTGATCGAGGCCGGCTTGCAAAGTTCCTACGAAGCCGTGATGCAGGAAACGCTCGCGACCATGGGCCGTTTGCCGGAACCCGCGTCGCACTATTTGTTGCCCTTCGGCGCCCGTTCGCGATTCCTCTTCAAGATGGACTTCGCGGAAGCCGAATACATCGCCAAGCTGCGCAGCGGCGTGAAGGGACACTTCAGCTATCGCCAGGTGGCGTGGGAGATGAAGCAGAGGATGGAACGCCTGGAACCCGAGCTCGGGCGCCTGCTGGAGGCCACGCCTCCGTGGGTGGAAGATCCGCTCAAGAGGTAGCTTCCGGAGTCGCCACCTCTCGACGAACTATACTGCGCGATCAGAACATCAGTTTCAAGCCAAACTGGATTTGCCGCGGCGTTGACCCCGGATTCGAATCCGTAATGCGTCCGGCTGTGGCATTGATTGCACCGGACGCGCTGAAAACGCTGTTGGCCGGCAGATCGAAATTCTCGTGGTTGAGAATATTGAAAAACTCAGCGCGGAATTGCAGACGGAGTTGTTCGTTGATCTTCGTATCTTTGAGCAGCGCAATATCCATGTCGAAGAATCCCGGCCCACGCAGCGAGTCGCGGCCGGTATTTCCATACGTTCCGACCGGCTCCAACTGGTAGCAGTTTGGATTGAACCATAAGTTGAGCGAACCCACGCTGGGGTCTCCGTTACAGGCCGGATAGGTCACGCCGCCCACGGTAAGACTCGCGTTGGAAGGCGCGTAGATCGGGCGTGGCGTGTTGAAGCTCGCCTGTGAAACGGCGCGGTCGAACCCCGTGTTTACGTTGAACGGCGCGCCGCTGTAGGCGCTGATGATCCCGCTGATCTGCCATCCTTCGATCAAGCGGTTCCCATGGAACGGCAGACTATAGAGGCCATTGATACGAAAAACGTGATTGATGTCGTAACTGCACGGGCCATGATCGATCGCCTGATTGTAGGGATTCATTACGCCGGACGGACTGCCCGCGCCGTTATAGCTGGAGATGCCGAACGCACCGTCATCGAGACACTTCGAAAACGTGTAGGACGCCTGCGCCTGCAAATTGCGTGTCATGCGCCGGTTCACAGAGGCCTGCAGCGAATTATAGGCGGAGGTTGTAATCGGCTCCAGCGTCTGGAACGATCCCAACGCGGGATTGATGCGCGGATTGATCACGGTCGTCGATGTCGCGAAGTGATAAATCCCATTGGCGTCGATGGTGGGGATCTCCGGATTTCTTTCGATCCCAGTGATCAGGTGCACGCCGTGCGAACCTACGTAGCCGAGGGTCAGCACCGTGCCAGCTACCAGCTCCCGCTGGATATTAAAGTTGTACTGGATCATGTAAGGGACGTTGGTGAGGTTCCAATCCCACGAATTGCCCTGCGTGGGCAGAAGCGGCGTGATGGATTGGAATGCGAACGGATACGTCGCGTTATTTTGTGTGGAGGAATACCACGGCGGCGCGGTTCCGAGCGGAGCCTGATACGCCTGGAACGAGATGGGATCGTAGAACAATCCGAAGCCCGCGCGGAACGACGTCTTGTGATCTTTGAAAGGATCGAAGGCCAGTCCGATGCGCGGATCGAAATCTTTCCAATTTGGATTCGACTTGAAAACGTTGGAAACCGGACTGAATCCGGTGGACGTCGCAAAATTGGTGATCACGTTGAGGTTGTTCCCCACGGCGTAAGGATTGGTTTCGAATTGCCAGCGCACGCCGATGTTCATGGTGAGCTTGGAACTGATTTTCCAATCGTCCTGGATGTAAGGCGCGATGTCCGTATAGCGGTAGCCCTTGACCGCGGTCGCGGTCGGTCCGGGGATGACGCCGGAAACCGCCGACGCCGTGCCCGAAAGGAAATTGGCAAAGCTGGTGAACGTCCAGCTGGCGTTTTCGGCGATCGGATTATTGGTATTGGTTTGCATGCGGGACACACCAATACCGAAACGAACGCTGTGCGGTCCGTGGGTCCACAACATATCGTCGGCTTCGGTGAAACGGTTCTGCGCGAAATCGTAATGCTGTGCGCTGGCCGCGCCGAGCACGGAATAACCGCCGCTGATGGTCAGCATTCCGTCTTGCAGTCCCTGGCCTTGACACGCGGTCGGCAGGACGGCCACAAGCAATGTGTTGCAGAATCCTTGCAGCGGATGCACGGCGCCGGCGCCGTTCACGTCATTGACGGTAGCTTCGGTCGGCGTGTGCGAACTCTTGGTGGGCCGGGAAAAGCTGATCCGCGCCACGTTGATCAGCGAGGGCGTAAAGATGTGGCGCTCCTCGATCGTGGAAAATTCGGAATGCGACTTATCGGAGCTCACCCAGAAGGGCAAGGCTCCGCCGCCGTTCGTCCCGCCGCCCGCGAAGGGCTCCTGTTGCGAGGCGAGATCCGACAAATAGCGCATGAAGAAGGAATCCTTCTCGGTGAGGTTGTAGTCGAAGCGGCCGAGGAAATAATCCTCATGGACGATTTGATTGCCGTACTCGGTGACCTGGCCTTCCCCTCCGCCGATCAGCGTTGTCGGCGCGGGGAAAATGTTCAGAACATTTTCGATGGCTCGCACGGTCGTGGGATTCGTCGCGGTGGGAATGCAGGACGTAGCCGTGCATGCGGGAACCGTCGCCAGCTTATTTTCCTCGTACAGTTGGCGGATTCCTTCGTAATCCACAAAGAAAAACGCTTTGTCTTTTTTCACGGGACCGCCCACGCTGCCTCCGTATTGATTTCTCCGATACGCAGGCGGCGTGCTCTTGGTGTAGAAGAAGTCGCGAGCGTCGAGCGCACTGTTGCGGAAGAAGTCGAACGCGGAGCCGTGAAAGGCATTCGTACCGGATTTGCTGACCGCGTTGATCACCGCTCCATTGCCTCCAAATTGAGCACCATACGTGTTCGTCAAGGTTTGAAATTCGCCGATGGCTTCGACGCCGAGCGAAGATCCCGTGGTCGATCCCATGCCGTTATTCGTGATGCTCTGCAGGCTTTCGTCGTCCAGCAGAATCCCCTGTCCTTCGGGACGTCCCCCGGCGACGGAGTATTGCGCCGCGCGGCCCTGTTTGGAGTTCGTGGTCCACTGCACCGTGGCGACGCCCGGCGCGAGCTGAATCAGCTGTTCGAAATTACGACCGTTCAGCGGAAGCTCGCGCATCTGTTCCTGGGACGTGAACGTCGCCACGCTGGAATTGGTGGTTTCCACCTGCACGGTCTGGCCTTCTACGGTGACCGTCTGCTGCTGCTCGCCGACGCCGAGCGAGAAATCGGCAACCACCTGGCCGCCCACGGTGAGGGTGACCCCCTTGCGAACGACGGTCGAGAATCCGGGCTTCGCCGCCTGGATTTCGTAGTCGCCGACAGCCAAATCAGGCATCCTGTAGCGGCCTTGCGCATCCGCCGTCGCGTTCAACATCTGTCCCGTGCCTACGTTTCGCGCTTGCACGCTCGCGTCCGGGATGGCGGCGCCGGAAGTGTCGGTGACCGTTCCCAAAATTGTCGCCGTACTGCCTTGGCCCATCAAGTTCATCGAAACGCCAGTGCACAGCAGAGCCACCGCAAGAGCGGTAGTGACACGATTCCTCATTCTCTTTCTCCTTGTATGCATAAAGCTAAAGACTGATGAAGCTAAAGACTAATGACCGGGAAGTCTATCACATTGAGTCGCCGGAGTCTCGGGACCTGCTGCGACAACC
>Ga0182030_10002201_pt1 | contig 41231 bp, 43 predicted proteins | sample 812S3MmetaG_FD_121299 | JGI IMG/M metagenome (GOLD analysis project Ga0182030, IMG submission 121299) | Permafrost microbial communities from Stordalen Mire, Sweden - 812S3M metaG (Illumina Assembly) | ecosystem: Environmental > Terrestrial > Soil > Wetlands > Permafrost | place: Sweden...
CCCACCGAAGAGAGCCTCCAGGCGGCGGCCAACGACAAGATGGCCGAGGTCAGCAGGATCTGGATGCGCAGAATCACCGGCCAGGCCCGCCGGATGGTCGGGCCGCCCTTGGAAGCACCCCACCCGACCACCCCACCGACGACGAAGCACAGGAGGCTGAGCACGGCCATGATTGTGCCCGTTGCCGGAGGTGTCCGTTGCGGCCTGCCGTGTCGTGACGAGATATTGTGCGCCATGCACACCGCCCAGATCCAAGAAGCGTTGACCGACGCGTTGACCGGACGTCACCTTCTCACCCACTCCTTTTACCAACGCTGGGAAGCCGGCACGTTGTCTGATGGGGAATTGGGTACCTACGCCGAGCAATACCGCCTCATTGAGCAAGAACTCCCGGTGACCTTGGCCGCCATTGCGGCACAGCTCCCCGAGGGACCGGCCCGTGACCTGGTCGAGGCCAACTTGGCCGATGAGCTCAGCGACCCGGCGCCCCACGCCGTCCTCTTCGAATCGTTCGCCGCCGCTGCGGGTGCCCGGGCCGATGTTGCGGCCACGGCCGCCACGGCAAACTTGCTTTCGGCCATTCGCACCGTCGCAGCCAGCGACCCGGTAGCTGCGCTCTCCATGGTGGCCGCTTACGAAGTCCAAGCCGCTGATATCGCGGCCTCAAAGGGCGACGGTCTGCGCCTGCACTACGGCATGGACGCCGACGGCACCAAATTCTGGGACATCCACACCACCCAAGAGGTGGCCCACGCCTATTGGTCGGCCCAGGCGCTGGCTGAGCTCGACGCCGACCCGGTTCTCGTGACCGCAGCCGCGCGAGTGGCAGCCGATGCTTGGTGGTCATTTCTTGACGAGCGCGAGGCGCTAGCTCCCGCCGTCTAGGGAGTGAGTTCGCCGAGCTCGGACGCGGCGTCGGCAAAGACGCGGGCCCGATCTCGGTAGTCAGTGAAGTGTCCGAAACTGGGCGCCGCCGGCGAGAGCAGAACGACGCCACCAGGCACGGACCATTCGAATGCCAGCGTCACAGCTTCGGTGAGGTTGGCCGCGTCAATCACTTTGTGTTGGCTGGACGCGACACTGGCGATGGCCTGGCCAATTCGGGGTCCATTGTCAGGCATCGTGACTATCAAAGTCGGAAGGGTTCGGCGCGCCACGGCGTCACCAAGCGAGGAATAGTCGAGGCCGCGATCGTGCCCACCGACGAGAAGCGCCACCGGCCGATCGCTAAACGCTTCCAAGGCCACCTGCGCCGGCAACACGTTGGTCGACAGGCTGTCGTCGATGAACTCCACTCCGTCGATGCGCCCCAGTGAGTAGCATCGGCTGGGTAGACCATTGAAGCCCTGGGCCGCTTCTGACATGGCCTCTTGGTCCGTGACTTCGGCGATCCCTAAGGCTTTGAGCACGGCTTGAGCCATGGCCGCGTTGCGCAGGTTGTGTTGTCCGGGCAGACCGAGCGCCGCAAACCAGGGCACGTCGGTCGCTTCGACCCACTGCACGTGGGTGCCCAAGACGTCGGCATGGGCCCGTAGGGTCTCATCGGATCCGTTGGCCAGAGCGACCTCGACCCCGGGCTTGGTGCAGATCGACAGCTTGTCGGCGTAGTAGCGCTCGACGCTGCCGTGCCAGTCGAGGTGGTCGGGGGAAAGGGAGGTCACGGCGACGACTGACGGCCCGGTCGTCAGGTCCGGTACCTGATAGCTCGAAGTCTCAATCACCCAGAAGTCCGGCTCCCTCTTAGCGGATGGTTCCCAGGGCGGCTGGCCGATATTGCCGCCCACTCGGGCGGCGTAGCCCAACCGCGTGAGGAGATGTCCGGCTACGGCGGTCGTGGTGCTCTTCCCCTTGGTTCCCGTGATGCAGGCAATGTGGGGGTGATTGGCATCTTCCAACCACAGGCCTAATCCGCCTCTGACCGGAATGCCCGTCGCTTCAAGTTGGCTGACTTCAGATCGATAGCGGCTGATGCCGGGACTCTTGACGACGACATCGCAGCGGAGCAGCGCATCGAGTCCACCTGAGGCGGTGGCCAAAACGTCGTGTCCTTCGATGGTCGACGCAGTAGGTGCGTCATCCACCAACACGGGAACGTTGCCCGCGGCGGCCAACCTGTGCAGACTGGCCGTCCCTTCGACGCCCATTCCCCACAGACCGACCTTGGCGCTAGTGAGTTCGGACCAGGAGATCAGGAGGGGCATACCGATCCGGAATGTAGTGCGGCCCGGCCGGCTTTAGGAGCGACGCTGCCTGAACCGGGCTGGCGACGTGCTCAGGGCCAAGCTTTTCCAACAACGCGTTGAGAAGTTGATTGTCTTTTCGATCGTCACGATCGGCGGCCAGCGCCAATGCAGCTCGGCACTCGTCAATATCACCGACACACTCGAATGGCTTGGCGTCAACCGACAGTCCGAGGAGCGCGCCAAAGGAGGACTCCAGCTCGCGCTGCTCCAGTGGCTCGTGTCCGTCAAATACCTTCTGCAAGGAGGCCGCCGACATGAAAGGGGACAGGATCAAGTCGATGAAGCAACACTTGTCACATTGGCCGCACCACTCATCCAACCGTTGAGTCGGATCCTGATTGAACGAGCGGTTGCAACTCCGAAAGGTGTCGTGGAATTGGTCGAGTTGGGCGAACTGCTGGGAGACCCACAACTCAGTTCGGGGGCGAAGGTAGGAGAAGACCGAAAGGTGCGGTCCGAGCGAGCCAGCCACGAAGTGGGCGAACGTTTGCTCAAACTCAATTCCCTTTGACCACTGGTGGTTGATGGGCTGCCCTTTGTGGAGCAGCGTCGGCACCGAGGCCGACCATTCGTTGGACAGCACCACGGCATCTCGGCCGGCCAGCACCGCGGCGACCACGGCGGCTCCGGTGATGACCGCGGTGATCGGTACGTGTCCATTGAGAAATCCGAGTTCACTGGAGCGACGAACCAAGGGATCGATGGATCGCGCAATACGGACAACGGGTAAGCCCGTCACCGCTGCCGCATCCTCAATGGCAGCGAAGCGATCGCCCGGTGGATGGACGATGCACAGCGCGGCATCGATCGGCTCGGCGCACAGGCCGGCGACGGTCACGATCGAGTCGATGCCACCACCGAAGGGGATGAGCGGGAGTCCAGGTTTGGGCTGGTAGTTGACGGCGGCTGGCGTTGGCGAATCAGGTCCAATGACGGTCAAACCGCTCAAGTCGAGATCGTTTCGGTAGGCGAACTCGCCCAGACCGTGAAAGTAATAGCGCTTAAGAAAGTCCCGTTCGTCGACGGTCGACGTGGTAGCGCCCAGATTGATGACCGGGGCCGCTGTCGTTTTGTAATACGAGACGCCGGCCAAAAGGAAAAGGATTCGGGCGGCGGAGGCAACGGACGGAGAATCCCACTGGCCTTCGGGACCGAATTCGTAGGTTTCGCTGAATGCATGGTCACCGGTCGAATAGGTGCAGGTGATCAAGCCTCGGTCGGGATCGATGTCGTACCCGACGTAGGTGAATTGGTCGGTTCGTGGCTCGGGAGATGTCATCAGTGTGAGGTGGCCGCACTGGCTTCAATGCGGTCGGACCATGCTACGGCTCGGGCGAGAGGACTCACGCGCTCACGCCTCCAGAAGCCGAGCCATCAGCGCAAACCGGCCGCATGGGCGCTTGGCCCGGTCGCTGAAGAAGTCATCGTCTGTCGTGCTCGTGCCACTTTCGAAGATATTGGATGGATGGACTCCCGCCAACGTCAGTTGTTGCCGGTTGGCGGCAACCAGATCGACCTTCCAGTGCCCCGCACCGTCTGGACGCGCGACGCCGGGTTCGATCTCGTGTGGGGTGATAGCCGAAGCCAGCCCTTGTTGCACTGTGTCATCGACCTGATAGCGGTCGGGATGGACACCTGGTCCCAAGAAGGCGACAACACGCTCTGTTTGACTACCAAGGGGGCTCATGGCCTCAAGCGCCCGGGCCACGGCGCCGCCTGCGGTACCCCGCCAGCCGGCGTGCACCACAGCTAAGACGTGTGCCACCGGGTCAATCAGGGCCAGCGGCACACAGTCGGCTACGAGCATGACCATGACGATCGATGGATCGTTCGTGACCAGAATGTCGGTCGTCGCGATGGCATCGTCCATGCCGCGGGTGCCACGACCTCGGTCATTCCGACCGATGATGGTGGCGCTCACGCCGTGCACTTGCTCGGCGAAGACCAGGTCGTCGAGGTCGACGCCGAATGTCTCGGCGGCGAGCTGGCGATTGGTGCGGACGCGCTCCGGGTCGTCCCCCACATGCAGACCGAGATTCAGTGACGCGTAGGACCCCATGGAAACGCCTCCATGGCGGGTCGTCACTCCAACCATCGCCCCGAAGGCTTCTGCTTCGGGCCACCACATCATCAAGGGTTGGTTGCCCGTGGCCACGAGCGTCACGCTAGCGAGAGAGACGTCAACCAGTGATTACGAGGCTGCGGTCTCGTTCCACAACGTCGTGGGAACGATGGCCAGCAATGGCCGACCACGACGCCTGACCCGGTTGCGCTGCAATTCCCCGAACCCGTAACGCTCTGCTTCGTCATTGTCGCCCGCCGGGTCGGAGTGACCCGTCCGCTCACGTTCTTCCAGGCCGAGCACTGACTGCAGCGACGCACCTCGTTCATGCGCGTCAAACAGGACGGCCAGCGATTGCATGGAAAATCCTTGCGACTGCAGCGCCAGGATCGAACGAATCCGGTCGAGGTGACGGGGCCGGTAGATACCGGTTCGGCCGCGCAGGTCAGGGTGATCCAACAGACCGAGCGTTTGGAAGGAGCGGATGGAACGGGTAGTGGTGCCGCTGGCGAAGGCCAGATCTTCGATCGTCAGATCCTCTATGTCGGAAGGATTGGCTGTGACCACTTGACAAGAATAACACGAATATACGTAACATAGATACACGTAAGATAAATCTGGAGGCAGGTATGGGACTGAATCTCGACGCCGTTGGTTCGTCATCCGAGCCGAGCGAGCGAACATGGGACGACAAGGACGCATTGCTCTACGCCCTCGGGGTTGGGGCAGGAGCCGCAGATCCGACTGGATTTGAGCTCGACTTCACGACGGAGAATTCGGCCGGTGTGACCCAGCGGGTCTTGCCGACCTTTGCCGCCATCGTGGGGCAGGGCGGCGGGATGATGACCGATCTCGGCGACATCGATATGACCAAGCTCGTCCATGGCGAGCAGACCATCGTCTTGCACGGCGAGATTCCTGTGTCGGGAAAGATCAGCATCACCACCACGGTGGCCGGGATGTACGACAAGGGTTCAGGTGGTCTCGTCGTCCTCGAAAGCGAGTCGGTTGATACCGCCACTGGCGCGCCAGCGTTCACCACGCGCACCGGACTTTTCATTCGAGAGGCCGGAGGGTTCGGCGGACCACGTGGACCCGAGGGCGATGCAGACAGCGACCTGGTGGGACAACCCCTGCCGGCGCGCGAGCCCGATGAAGTCCTGACGTATGCCACGCGGAGCGACCAGGCGCTGCTCTACCGGCTGAGTGGTGACCGTAACCCGTTGCACTCGGACCCGACCTTTGCCAAACGGGCCGGGTTCGATCGCCCCATCCTTCACGGCCTCTGCACCTACGGCTTCACAGGGCGCGCCCTCTTGCACATCGTCTGTGGCTCCGTTCCAGCTCGGTTCGCCATGATGCGTGCTCGCTTCTCCCGACCGACCTTTCCCGGCGATGCCCTTTCTGTTTCGGTGTGGGACGTCGGCAATGAGTCGGCTGGGGCCTACCGATTCCGCACGGAAAATCAGCGGGGTGAAGTGGTGATTGACGGAGGACTCTTGCGCACGACCGCCTAATGGTGACGAGTGTTATTGGTGACAGTCGGCGCACAGACCGAAGATCTCGACTGTATGAGTGACATCGGTGTAGCCCAAGGATTTTGCGGTCGATTCAGCCCATTGTTCGAGGTCGGGTAGTTCGACCTCGGCTCCTCGCCCACATTGGCGACACACCACGTGATGATGATGCTGATCGCTGTGGCAGCGCCGGTAGACCAGTTCGCCGTCTGCGGTCTGCAGAGCATCGACTTGGCCTTCGTCGGTCAACAGTTGGAGGTGGCGGTAGACGGTGGTCAGTCCAACCGTTTCTCCATCGGCCCGTAGCTGGGCATGAATGTCCTGTGCGCTACGGAAGTTCTCCGAGTTGACCACCACGCTGAGCACGGCCTGGCCCTGGCGGGTGACCCGCGACGTACGACCCGATTGATCAGCCAGCGGCACCGTGGACTCCCTCTCCATGCTCCAATTCTGCCAAATCGGCAGATCCATCGTTCGCCTCGACCTTGTAGAGACGATCTCGCCGTTTGGCCACCAACGTGGGACCGGCCAGTCGACCGACGACGTAGAAGACAAAACTGATGGCCACGATCAGGACACTGGGCTTGACGGTGTCGAACTGAAAGCTCAAGAGCAACCCGCCGACGGCCGAAATGACAGCGAACGTCACTGAGAGCAACGTGACTACAGCAGGACTGGCGGAAAAGCGCTGAGCGGCGGCCGCTGGGGTGATGGCCAGGCTCAGGACCAACAACGTCCCGACCAGCTGGGCGGCTTCGGTGACCGTGATGGCCAAGACGAAGAGAAACAGCAAACCGAGCAATCCAGTCCTGACGCCTCGCGCTTCGGCCACTTCGGGATCAACCGATGCGAAGAGAAGCGGCCGCCACAAGATGGCCATGACGATGGCCACCGCCACGGCAATCCCAGCCAGGAGGAGGAGCTGTCCGGTACTCACGCCGAAGATGTTGCCGAAGAGAATGTTCAACGCTTCACTGGCATAGCCGTGGTAGTAGCCGAGGAGGAAAACCCCAAGACCGAGGCCAGCCGCCAAGATCACTCCGATAGTGGAATCTCGTTCGGAGGCTTGTCGTCCCAAAGCACCGATGAGACCAGCCACGACCAACGCACCCACCAGCGCGCCGGCGATGGGGTTGTCGGCCACCAGGAGTCCACCGACCGCTCCGGTAAAGGCCAACTCGCTGGTTCCGTGCACGGCGAAGGACATGGATCGACTGATGACGAACGGACCGATGAGTCCGCAGCACGCCGCCACCAAAAAAGCGGCTTCTAAGGCGTGTTGGGCGAAGCCGAACTGAAGGTAATACCCGATGCCCATTAGTGCGCGTGCCCGTGTCCGTGGTGGGCGTGGCCCCCGGGTTCGGTTGACATCTCATCTTCGGCACTGACCACAATGAAGCGGTCCCGCACCTTGATCACATCGACCTCAATGCCGTAGAGATCGCTCAATCGTTCGCTGGTCAAGATCTCGCTCGGCGTCCCCATGGCCCAGCGTCCCCTTACCAAATAGAGGATGCGATCGACGTATGGCATCACGGGATTCACTTCGTGTGTCACGAACACGACCGGTGTTCCGGCGTCTCGTCGCCGTTGGTCAATCAATTCGGTGACGGCTCGCTGGCTGGCTAAATCGAGAGCGAGGAGAGGCTCGTCGCAGAGCAGCACGTCGGGATTGCCCAGAAGCGCCTGGGCAATGCGCAGTCGTTGCTGCTCCCCTCCCGACAGCAGACCGACCGGCGCATTGGCGTAGCTGGCAGCGCCGACTGCGGCCATGACCTCATCGAGTCGCAATCGATGGGCCTTAGAGAGCGCGCCCGTACCCCAGCGATGACCGTCAATCCCGAAACGCACAAGATCACGGGCTCGGATGGGCAGATTGCGGTCAAAGGAATGTTGTTGGGGGATGTACCCCAGGGCCGGATTTCCCCGTTCGGGCGGCCGCCCGTTGATTTCCACCGTGCCCTTCGAGAGCGGCACCATGCCGAGCAGCACCTTGAGCAGCGTGGTCTTGCCGACACCGTTGGGGCCGAGAACGACCAGGAACTCTCCCGAGGAGAGGGAAAGTGACAGATCCGACCACAAGGTGCGGTTCCCCATTTGCACGGCTGCATTGCGGAGCTCGGCAACGGGTTTTCCGGAATCGCTCATGGCTTCACTGTTTGGACGTGGATTGCTCGAGCGCGTGCAGAAGCGCAGTCAGTTGCGACTGCTGCCATTGCTGGTAGTTGTGAGCGTTGGCCGGCATGGTCTCCGACACGCCGACGATGGGGATGTCGTGTTGCTTGGCCAGGGTGCGGATCTGGGTGGTCACCGGCGTGACTGTCTGCACGTTGTAGAGCAAGACGTCGATCTTGTGTCTGGTGATCAAGCGCTGCATGGCCAACGTGTCGGCCGGTCCGGGATCCACACCGTCCTCAACGGCGCGAGCGAATCCCGAAGGCGTCTTCACGTCGAGCTTGGCCGCAGCCAGCGCGTACCCCGGCACGCGCTCGGTGTACGCAACGGGCGCGTTGGCGAATCGGGCACCAATGGTGGTCAACGTGGCATCGAGCGGTTGGAGCGAAGCGTCGAATCGAGACAGGTTGGCGTTGAACATGGCGGCGTCATGCGGATCCGCCTTGGTGAGTGCGGCCGTAATGGCTGCGGCCACTTTGGGGACCTCGGGGATGTCGTACCAAAGGTGTGGATTGGGATCGCTGCCCGTCACGTGGAGGACATTGGCTGCGGTGACGATGGTTGGGTTCCCGCTGTCGGCCCCCAAAAGCGAATGCATCCAGGTGTCGTAGTTGACGCCATTTTCAATCACGACCTTGGCTTGAGCCAGCTTGGCGGCGTCGAGCGCATCGGATTCGAAGAGGTGGGGATCAGCATTGGGGTTGGTGATGAGGGAAGTGACCGAGACCGCATTGCCGCCGAGTTGGCTGGTGATGTTGCCCCAGAAGTTCTCGGCCGCCACCACCGGGATCTTCGAATTGGCGGTACTGGCCGATGAAGCGCACCCCGCTAAGACGAGGCATCCGAGGACGGCAACAAGCCCGACGACGGCATGAGTCAGGCGTCGTGGAGCAGTCGCTTCCATAATCATAACCGTAATCATTTCGGATAAGGAATTGCAAGCCGGTCCGGAATGGTCGGAGTTAGGTCAGCTCAGCCTCCGAACAGGAGGGAGTAATCGGCGCCGCGGCGCAGATGATGCCCGCCGTCGATGCCCAGGGTCTCACCGGTGACAAAAGACGATTCGGGCCCGATGAGATAGCGCACGGCAGCCGCCACGTCGTCGACCGTGCCCACTCGGCCCAGCGGCATTTCGGCCAGATAGTTGTCGAGCAGGGGTCCGCCCGCGGTAATGAATGACATGAGCTCGTCGTCGATGATGCCGGGAGCCACGGCGTTGACCCGGATGCCCAGTGCTCCAAGTTCTTCGGCGGATGTTTCACAGAGGAAGCAGATGCCAGCCTTGGCCACGCCGTAGGCCCATAGGTGCGGGTGGGGGAACTTCCCGGCTCCAGAAGACATCAAGACGATCGACCCCGGTGTCTCTTGGGCTCGGAATGCGGAGCCCGCCACTTTGATGCAGATGACCGAACCCATGAGATTCAAGTCGATGGTGGCCCGCACCGAATCGATATCGGCATCGAGAATGGAACCGAGGTGAAGTGACCCACCGGCACAGGCGAACAGGCCATCGATCCGACCGGTGGCCTTGGCGGTGGCCGCCACCGAGGCGACGACCTGCTCTTCGACCGTGACGTCGGCCACGATGTACGAGACGGTGGCGCCATCGGTGGCCACTGACTGAATCAACGGGACCGCATCAATCAATTTCTGCTCGGTGCGGCCACAAATGGTGATGTGCGCGCCGTCAGCGGCCAAGCGTTGGGCCGTGCCCAGTCCGATGCCACTGCCTCCTCCGGTGACCAGGATCGACCAGCCCGCAATCCCTTTGCTCGTGGTTGATGTCATCAGATTCCGGCCCCGACGGGCGCGGAGGGCGTGAAGGCGACCGGCATTTCTTCGATGCCGGAGATGAAGTTCGCCTCGCGTCGCGGTAGCTCGTCGCGCTCTATGGTCAGATGGAGATCAGGCAGCCGGGCCAGCAGCCGCTCGATCATGACCTTGAGTTCAAGCCGGGCCAGTTGGTTACCCAAGCAGAAGTGGGCGCCAAAACCGAAGGCAATGTGTGGGTTCGGTGAACGGAGAATGTCGAACGAATCGGGATTTTCGAAGACGGTGTCGTCTCGATTGGCCGATGGGTACAAGAGGATGATCTCTTGCCCCTCGCTGATGGCGGCTCCTTCAAGTTCGGTGTCGCGCGTCGCTGTACGGGCCATGTTTTTAATGGGGGTTACCCAGCGCAGCATCTCTTCGACTGCTCCGGTCATCAGGTCGGGGTTGTCGGCCAGGTGTTTCATTTGGTCTGGGTGGGCGATGAGTTCTTCCATGCCGCCGCTGATCACGTGGCGGCTTGTTTCGTCGCCCCCGATGAGGATGAGCAGGGTCTCATGAATGAGTGAATCGTCGTCGAGCGAGTCGCCGTCGATGGCGGCGTGGCAGAGGACGCCGACAAGGTCATCAGTGGAGCCCTTAGAGCGGCGGTCCTCGAAGACCGGATTGATGTAGTTGGTGTACTCGACAAAGGCGTTGGCCGCTCCGACCATGAGTTCGGGGTCGGGTGAACCTTGGGCCTTGAGCATGTCGTCGGACCACCGGAGGAGATCGTCGCGGTCCGTGGGGGCGACGCCCAGCATGTCGCCAATCACGATGATGGGCAGTGGGGCGGCGATGTCCTTGACGAAGTCACAGCTGCCCTTCTCGCACACCGTGTCGATGAGGGAGTCGCAGACGGAGCGCAAGTTGTCTTCCATAGCTCGGACCCGCTTGGGGGTGAAGCCCTCGGAGACCAGTCGACGCCGGCGCACATGTTCAGGTGCGTCGAAGTCGATCATCATCGGCAGTTGTGGAAACTTCGGGCGGATGCCCTGCGCGCTTGAGAAGGTCTCGGTGTCGATGGACACGGCCTTGACGGCGGCATAGCTGGCGGCGGCCCACAGATCGTTTGGTTCGTCGTAGTAGACGGGGGCGTTGGCCCGCATCCAGGCGTAGGCGTCATGAGGCTCACGCCCGTAGAATGCGCCATCCATCAAGTCGATCCCCAGGTGGTCGGGTGACTGGGTCACTGGCCACTCCTTCTCTGTGTGCTCGTTGCGCCGCACCAGCCCGGTTGGCTTGGCGCCGCTCACGATATCCCGGCCGCTTCGAACCGACGCACTTGGGATGGGTAGGGTGGTTGCATGGCTGATCAGGCGCACTTCACCGATGTGGCCATGGAGCACATGCCTGGTCTCTACAGCGCCGCCATGCGTATGACCCGCAATGCCGCCGATGCCGAGGATCTGGTCCAGGAGACTTACCTCAAGGCCTACCGGTCCTACGGGTCCTTCGAAGAGGGCACCAATCTGCGGGCCTGGCTCTACCGGATCCTGACCAACACCTTCATTAACTCGTATCGCTCGGCCAAGCGTCGGCCCGAGATCACCGACGTCGAAGACGTGGAAGACCTCTACCTCTACCGCCGCCTTCCCACTACAGGGGGTGCTCAGCCCGGCCGCAGTGCGGAGGACGAGGCGTTGGAGCGCTTCACGGACGACGACGTGAAAACCGCCCTGGAGGAGTTGCCAGAGGCATTTCGCATGGCTGTGTTGCTGGCCGATGTGGAGGGATTTAGCTACAAAGAGATCGCCGAGATCACCGATGTGCCCATCGGCACGGTGATGAGCCGGATCCACCGGGGAAGAAGAGCGCTGCAAAAGGCGTTGTACGGAACAGCGGCCGCACGCGGTCTGGTGGGAAGCACAACGGGAAGGCCGGACTGAATGAGGAGGTGCGGAAATGACTGACGGGACGGAATTTAGCGAAAGTGCCGATGCTGGGTCAGGTTCCAGCGCACTCTTTGGAACAACAGTGAACTGCGACGAGGCCGTGCACCAGCTCTATCACTACCTCGACGGCGAGCTGACTGACGAGCGTCGGGTCCAGATCTCCGAACACCTCACCTTTTGTGGGCCGTGTGGCGGGGCAGCCGAATTCGAGGCCGAGCTTCGTGTCGTCATCGCCAATCGTTGCAAAGACCATGTTCCCGAAAGTCTGATTCAGCGCATTGCTTTGGCTATTGATGAGGAAAGTCGCCAGCACGACGGCGAGAGCTGAGTCTGTTGACAGAGCCTGACGAGTCGCTTCCCGCACCCAGCCTGGTCGATTGGGATGTGGCCAAGAAGGTCGCCGCTGGCGCGCTCATCCTCAAACCGGCTCCGGCCACGTATCGATCGGCGCCCCTGCAATCACAGTTCGACGAGCTGACGGCACGGGCCGAGTTCTTGGTATCACAGTCCACCGGCATGCATTCGGCCCACGGGTCGGCCCGGGCCAAAGTCACCGATCGATCCGGGTGGGCCTCGGCCAATGTCCGTTCCATGCAACGTCTGGTGGGCTCCGCACTCACCGTACGTCCCGGCGAAAATGGTCCACGGCTAGGCAAGGGTGCGCTGGCCGTCGGGCAATTCACCACCGGGACCCAACTCGGGCTGATGTTGGCCTACATGGCCACCCGGGTACTCGGTCAGTACGACCTCCTCATCAGCGACGAGGATCCGGCCGACCAGGACCTGGTTTCGTATGTCGGTCCCAACGTGGTGGCCATTGAGGAGCGATTCGGTTTTGCCACCAGCGAGTTCCGGCTCTGGTTGGCGCTCCATGAAGTGACGCACCGCATGCAATTCACGGCGGTGCCGTGGTTGCGCGATCACTTCGTGTCGTTGGTCGGCGAATTGCTCGAGCCATTGCAATCCGACCCGCAAAATCTGATCGATGCCGTGCGCCGGGTGGCGGTTGAAGTGCGCTCGGGCGACAAGTCCTGGCGTGAATCGGGGGTGGCCGGGATGCTCGCCTCGCCCGAACAACGCATCGCCATCAGTCGGATTTCGGGGATGATGAGCCTGCTTGAAGGGCACGGTGATGTGGTGATGGACCGGGCCGGGGCGGGGGAAGTTCCGGGAGCGGCCGGCTTTTCTCAGGTGCTGCACGAGCGGCGGACCCATCCCAAGGGCTTGGCCAAGTTGATGTCGCGACTCCTCGGACTCGAAGCGAAAATGCGCCAATACGCTGAAGGCGAGACGTTCGTCGAAACGGTCGAAGCGGCCGGTGGTCCCGAGCTATTGGCTCGGGTTTGGCGCGGACCGGAATGGCTGCCCACCCTTGAAGAGATTCGCCAGCCTTCCGAGTGGCTGGCTCGCGCCGGAGGTCCCGCAGTGGCGCTCAGCGGCGGCGTGGCTTGAGTCTGAGCGGTACGGCGCCAAATGCGGCGTCCGGCGACACCCCTGGCTCGTGGCCAGAAGTGATCGCCGAGGTTTTGGCTCGTTGCACCTTTCCGCCCCCGGGAGTTCCGCTGTCATGCGCGGTGTCAGGTGGGCCAGATTCATTGGCTTTGCTGGCGCTGGCTTGCGCCGCTGGATGTGTGGTGACGGCGCATCACGTCGACCATGGGCTGCGCGCCGCCTCGGCTGCCGAAGCACAGGTGGTGAGCGATGCGGCGAAACGGTTTGGAGCGGCCTTTGTGGGCGAGACCGTGGCGGTTGCTGCCGGTCCGAACCAAGAGGCTCGAGCCCGGGCGGCACGATTTGCCGTGCTGCCCCAGGGTGTGGCGACCGGGCACACCATGGATGATCAGGCCGAGACCATCCTGCTGAATTTGTTGCGAGGCTCGGGGTCCGACGGTCTGGCTGGCATGGAGCCCGGCCTGAGGCATCCGTTGCTGGGCGTGCGGCGAGCCGAGACCCACGATGTCTGCGCCGCGTTGGGACTCTCGCCGGTCATCGACCCCAGCAACGACGATCCGGTGCATCGGCGCAACCGAGTACGTCACGAATTACTACCGCTCTGCGCCGAGGTGGCGGGGCGTGATCCTGTGCCCCTGTTGGCTCGCCAGGCCGGAGTGCTGCGTGACGAGGTGGCATTGCTGAATTTCTTGGCGGCCGAGGCAGCCCCCGATCCCACTGATGCACGAGTGGTGGCCGCTTTGCCGGTTCCGTTGGCCCGGCGGGCTGTGCGGATGTGGTTGCAATCCTCCGCCGCCGAGCTGAGTCCTGAGGGCGAGGCGTACCCTCCGTCGCTGGCCGAAGTGGAGCGGGTGCGCGATGTGGCCGCCGGACGGGCCATTGGCACCGAGTTGGCCGGAGGACGTCGGGTGCGTCGTTCGGCGGGCCGTCTGATTGTCGACCCATCGCGCTCGGCAGATAGTCTCACCTCAGTGACCACCGCCGACGCTGGTTCCGTGGTCCCGAGTTGGGCCCAGCCCAGTGTCGGCCCTGTGCTGGTCGGCCACGAAGAGCTGGCTCGCCGGGTCGACGAACTCGGCGCCCAAATTACCGCCGACTACGCCGACGACCCGCCGCTGCTGGTGGCTGTGCTCAAGGGCGCCATGTTGTTCATGAGCGATCTGTGCCGGGCCATCGCCCTGCCGGTTGACGTCGACTTCATGGCCGTCTCCTCCTACGGGAGCGCCACCCGGACGTCCGGAGTCGTGCGCATCGTCAAGGACCTCGACTCCGAGCTGGAGGGGCGGCACGTCTTGGTAGTCGAGGACATCATCGATAGTGGGCTGACGTTGAACTACTTGCGGCGGTATTTGCACGCGCGCTCGCCCAAGAGTGTCGAGGTGTGCGCACTGCTGGTCAAGGAAGGCGAGCAGCGGGTCGAACTTGACTTGCGCTACGTCGGTTTCACCATTCCGCCCGACTTCGTCGTTGGGTACGGGCTCGACGTGGCGGAGCGGTACCGCAACCTGCGTGGTGTGCATCGCTACCTGGGGAGCGAAGACGGAGGCGAGGATGAGAGCGGCGACGAGGATGAGAGCGGCGACGAGGTTGAGAGCGGCGCGGTCGATGCTGGCGGCCACGGGTAGTAACGGAAGTAACGGGAAGTAGGGACATAACCATGGCCGTAGACATTGAACGGGTGCGAGCGGCGGTGGCCGAGATCTTGGTTGCCATCGGTGAAGATCCCGACCGAGACGGGTTGGTGAACACGCCCAATCGGGTGGCTGCCATGTACGAGGAATTGTTCTCGGGCTTGGCCGATGACCCGGCTCGGCATTTGGAAGTGACCTTTGCCGCCGAGCACGACGAGATGGTCATGGTTCGTGACATCCCCTTCGCGTCACTCTGCGAGCATCACCTGGTGCCCTTCTTGGGCAAGGCGCATGTGGCCTACATTCCGGCGGAAGACGGCCGCATCACTGGCTTGTCGAAATTGGCTCGCCTGGTCGACGGTTACGCCCGACGCCTCCAAGTGCAAGAACGCATGACCACGCAGATCGCCGACGCCATCGCTTCGGTGCTTTCGCCTCGGGGCGTCTTGGTGGTGATTGAGGCCGAGCACCTCTGTATGTCGATGCGCGGGGTGAAGAAGCCCGGCACGGTCACTATCACCTCATCGGTGCGCGGACTCTTCCGTTCCGACGTGGCCACTCGGGCCGAGGCGATGCAATTCATCCGGGGGCACTGAGGCGGACGGCGTAATCTTTCGTCCGTGACCAATCCCGGCGTGGGCTCCTTGGAAGAGGAGCGACCCCTCGTCATGGGAGTGCTCAACGTCACCCCGGACTCCTTCTTCGACGGCGGGCGCTACGACACGACGCAAGTGGCTGTGGCGCATGGGCTGGCGATGGTCGCCGCGGGGGCGGACGTGGTTGATGTCGGTGGGGAATCGAGCCGGCCGGGGGCAGTACCAGTGTCAGTGGACGAAGAGCTGGCCCGGGTCCTTCCCGTGGTCAAGGGTTTGGCTGGCACCGTGCGGGTCTCCATTGACACCGTCAAACCTGAGGTGGCGCTGGCCGTCGTGGAGGCGGGTGCCACATTGGTCAACGACATCTCGGCTTCGTTATGGGAAGTGGTCGCTGGGGCTGGCGGAGGCGGCTCAGTCGGGTGGGTGTCCATGCATATGCAGGGTTCGCCCGATTCCATGCAGGCGGCGCCTCATTACGACGATGTGGTGGCTGAAGTATTTGGTTTTGTGCTTGAGCGGGCCCGACTGGCGTTGGCGGCCGGCATCGCTGAGGTCTGGGTCGATCCCGGAATCGGTTTTGGCAAGACTTTGAACCACAACTTGGCCCTGTTGCATCATCTGCCCGAGCTGGTTGAGGCGGCCGAAGACATCGGCTGTGCCGGGGTGCTGGTCGGCACCAGTCGCAAGCGTTTCATCGGGTTGCTGGGGGCTGGCAGGGAGGGCGGGCCCAACGAGCCGGTCGGCGTGGATGAGCGTTTGGAAGGATCTCTGGCCACGGCGGCGGGAGCAATGGCGGCGGGAGCAAAAATGGTACGAGTCCACGATGTGGAGGCAACGGTGCAGGCGGCTCGGTTGTATGGTCCGGGTGCCGAACTTCGCACTGGGCTGTTCGGGTCACCAAGCCAGGGTGGAGGGGGTGCTGCCTCATGAAGGGAAAGTGGGCCTCGGGCATTCCACCTCGGAACTTCACCTGGGTCATGAAGGACCACCTGGCCATCAGCGAACGCCCGGGCGGGTTTGCTCCTAACCACCGTCGAGTGCGGCGCCAGGAGGAGATCATCTGGCTTCGGGTCCAGGGTTTTGGACGGGTGATCTCGCTGCTGCCGTCACCCCACAATCTGGCCGCCTATGACGACGAAGGCTTGGCCTGGGCGCACTACCCATTGCCAAAGTCGGGCGATCCTCGAGCCGTATTAGCCGAGTGCTTCCGAGACATTGATGATTCGCTGGGCGCTGGACTGCGCCTCCTGGTGCACCAGGACGAGCTTGGGGATCGAGTCATGGGCGTAGTGGCCGGCTACCTGGTCTGGTCGAATCGATTGCACAACCAACCCCAGGCGGTCGCCTTGATGGAACACGTGTGCGGGCACGCCATGGGCGAGCCCGGCCGAGAGTTGCTGGCCGCACTTGAGGGTCTGCCCCATCGCCAAACTGCCCAGTGACCCGTGAGGCAGTGACCCGGGTGGCAGTGACCCGTGAGGCAGTGAGATGAGCAGCAGCAACGGCGTGAGCGAGTCCGGCCAGGGCGACCGCATTGAAATCCTCGATCTCCGAGTGCTTGGGGTGCACGGTGTGCTGCCTGAAGAGCGAGAGCGAGCCCAGCCGTTTTCGATTGACCTGGTGGCGTGGGTCGACATGAGGGCGGCTGTGCAGAGTGACAACCTGGGTGACACCGTGGACTACGGGGCCTTGGCCGAGCTGGTCGCCGATGTGGTGAGTCGGCATTCCTACCAATTGCTCGAAGCTCTGGCCGGCCGTCTGGCCGGCGCGGCCCTCATAATGGACCCACGTTTGAGCGCAGTGGCGGTCACGGTGCGCAAGCTGCGGCCACCGCTCGCCCTGGACATTGCCTCGACCGGGGTCCGCGTGTACCGGTCCCGATAGCGGGTCGGTACGAGTGGACGAGCCGCGGCGAGCCTTTCTGGGATTGGGCGCCAACCTGGGGGATCCTCGAGCGGCGCTGCGAGCTGCCGTGGCCGAACTCGAGGCCCAAGGTGACGTGGTCGGGGTTTCTCCGCTCTACGAGTCCGACCCTGTCGGTGGTCCCGAGGGCCAACCGACCTACCTCAATTTGGTGGTCGAGCTGTCCACCGCCGAGAGCCCGCGCCAATTGCTGGAACGATGCCAGGCCCTCGAAGTAGCGGCGCATCGGGTGCGGACGGTTCGGTTCGGTCCCCGGACCTTGGACGCCGACGTCCTCTTGGTGGGTGACCTCATCGTCGATGACCCTGATCTCACCGTGCCCCACCCCCGCATGTGGGAGCGTCGGTTTGTGGTGGAGCCGTTGGCTGACTTGGCTCCCGACCTGGTGTCGGAGGAGCAAAAAATTGCCTCTGGTGGTCGGGTCTCCCGCCTGGGTATGCTCTAGAGGTCTGATGTTTCGATCGCTGTAGGCGAACGGCACCCGAGAGGGGCTGGAACGCCGAAGGAGGTCTGGTGAACACCATCCGAATTATTGGTCCAGGTCGGGCCGGTACGTCTCTTGCCGCGGCGCTCTCGGCGCGCGGGTGGGATGTGGTCGGCTTCTTAGGACGTCACGACGATGTGGCCCTGGCCGCCCATGGGGTCGACGTGCTCGTCATCGCCACCCCTGACGACGCCGTGGCCGCAGTGGCCGAAAGCGTCAACCCTCAGGCTGGCACCACGGTGCTGCACCTCTCGGGTTCACTAGGACTCGACGTCTTGGCTCCGCACGACCTGCGGGCCGCCCTGCACCCCCTGGTGCCGCTGCCCAACGCCGACGTCGGTGCCCAGCGCTTGGTCGAAGGGGTGACCTTCGCCGTGGCCGGGGCACCCATTGCTCGAGCGATGGTGGAGTCCTTGGGCGGCCGAGTGGTGGAAGTGGCTGATCAGGATCGGGCGGCCTATCACGCCGCCGCCTGCATAGCGGCCAATCATGTGGTGGCCTTGCTCGGTCAGGTCGAGCGGGTGGCCGCCTCGGTTGGACTCGATATCGAGGCGTTTCTCCCCCTTACCCGAGCCGCCGTTGACGACGTGGCCGACCTCGGACCCCGAGCCGCCTTGACCGGGCCGGCCGTGCGAGGCGACTGGGCCACCTTGAGCCGGCACCTCGATGCGCTGCCTTCCAGCGAGCGACCTGGGTATCAGGCCGGGGCGGCGCTGGCGACACAGCTCGCGCACTCGGCTGACGACGCTGTCGTCTCCCCGGTGGTGGTCTGAGTCATGCAATCCGTCGGGACGACCCTCGAATGTCGTGAGCTGCTGGACCAGGCGCGGGCCACCGGTCGCACGGTCGGCCTGGTGCCGACCATGGGCGCGCTGCACGCCGGGCATCTCTCGCTGATCACCCGGGCTCGGGCCGAGTGTGACGTGGTGGTCGTCAGCATCTTCGTGAATCCGCTGCAGTTCGGTGATCCCGAGGACATCGCTCATTACCCCCGCACGCTCGATGCCGATCTGGCGGCCTGTGCCGAAGCGGGCGTCGACGTGGTGTTTGCCCCCAGCGTCAGCGAGATGTACCCCAACTGGCCGGCTCCGATCGCCACTTCCGTGACCGTGTCGGGCGTCAGTGCCAAGTGGGAAGGGGCGTCACGTCCCGGGCATTTCGACGGCGTGGTCACCGTCGTGACCAAGTTGTTCGCCATTGCCGGACCGGCCCGGGCCTACTTCGGCGAAAAGGACTTCCAGCAGTTGGCGGTCGTTCGCCAACTCGTGACCGACCTCTCGCTTTCGATGACCGTGATCGGGTGTGAGACTGTGCGGGAGGGGGATGGGCTTGCGCTATCGAGCAGGAACGTGCGCTTGGTGGGGGATGAGCGCCGCGCCGCCGTCGTGTTGTCTCGAGCGCTGCGGGCGGGTGCCGATGCCATTGAGGCGGGTACCCGGAGCGCTTTGGAAGTCGGCGCCATCATGCGAGGCGTCGTGGCGACGGAGCCTTTGGTGCACCTGGACTACGCCGTGGTGGTGCGGGCCGACGACCTTATTGAGCAGCGTGATGTCACAGATCCGACCACGGCTCGTCTACTCATCGCCGCTGAGGTCGGGTCGGTCCGCCTTATCGACAATGGCCCCGCCTTGACCGTTTCTCAACCAACGCCGCCAACTGCCCCTCAACACCATCGAGACGATGCCCGCAACGCTCGCCTCCTGGAAAGGATTGGATGATCGAATGCGGCGACGCATGATGAAGTCGAAGATTCACCGAGCCACCGTGACCGGGGCCAATCTGAACTATGTGGGATCGGTCAGCATCGACACTGAGTTGATGGCGCTGGCCGACATCCTCCCCTACGAGCAAGTGGCCGTCTTGGACATCGACAACGGTGCCCGCTTCGAGACGTACGCCATCGAGGGGGAGGCGGGGCAGATCTGTCTGAACGGCGCCGCCGCTCGCTTGGTGTCGCCGGGGGACAAGGTGATCTTGATCACCTACGCCGAGTACGAACGGGCCGAACTCGAGACCTACGTGCCCCGGGTGGTCCACGTCGACCGACGCAATCGGGTGATTGACGAAGCTGCCGCCCAACTCGACGCTGAGTTGATCCTGACCGAACCGGCGTGAGTATGGCGTCCCGCTCCGACTTGGGCGGGGTGAATGTGCCAGGACCCTTTGACGTCCTGGTCCTGGGCAGCGGGGTGGCCGGGCTCTCTGCCGCCGTCCGACTGGCCGGTTCGGTCCCCTCGCTCGGGGTGCTGACCAAAGGTGTGTTGTCGCAATCGGCCACCCGCTGGGCTCAAGGTGGGGTGGCCGCCGTCTTGGGTGGCGATGAGGACTCCACCGATCTCCACCTGGCTGACACCCTGGCCGCCGGAGCCGGGTTGTGCGACGAGGAAGCCGTGCGGATTCTGGTCGACGAAGGTCCGGGACGGGTCCACGAATTGATCACGCTTGGGGTGGAGTTCGATCGCGAAGCCAGCGGGCTCCTGGCCCTGGCCCGCGAAGGCGGTCATTCCCACCCGCGGGTGGTGCACGCCGGTGGAGCGGCCACCGGCGCCGAGGTGGAGCGCGCCCTGGTCGACGCCACCTACCGGACCGCTGGAGCGGTGCTGGAAGGGTGGTTTGCGCTCGATCTTTTGATCGAAGACGGTCGCTGTTGCGGCGTGACCGCCCTACCTCCGCATGGTCCGATCACCCAGGTGCGGGCCGACCATGTGGTCCTAGCCACGGGCGGTGCGGGCCAGCTTTACTCGATCACGACCAACCCGGCCGAGTCGACCGGCGACGGCCTGGCGATGGCGTTGCGGGCCGGCGTGCCGACGGCAGACGTCGAGTTCGTGCAGTTCCACCCGACGGCCTTGCATCACCCGGCCATGCCCCGGCCACTTCTCTCGGAAGCCTTGCGGGGTCATGGCGCGTTGTTGCGCGATGCCAACGGTGAGCGCTTCGTGGACGAGTTAGCGCCCCGCGATGTGGTCAGTCGAGCCATGGCGGCGCGCATGGCCGAACAGGGGACCGACCACCTCTGGCTCGATGCAACCGGCCTGGAACGCTTCGCCCAGCGCTTCCCGACCATCGCCGCTTCGCTTACCTCCATCGGTCTCGACCCCGAAACGGATTGGCTGCCCATCGCCCCGGCGGCCCACCACCTCTCCGGCGGGGTGATCACTGACCTGTGGGGTGCCACGGCCTTGCCCGGGCTGTGGGCGGTCGGCGAAGTGGCCTGCACCGGTGTGCATGGGGCCAACCGCCTGGCATCGAACTCGCTGCTTGAGGGCATGGTCTTTGGGGCCCGCTTGGCGGAACGGATCGAGTCGGCCACCTCTCCGGTGGCCGGGCCTGAAGCGAGTGGCGCCATGCGAGTGGTGCTGGGCGAACGGCCGCTCGATGGCATTGGCTGCACTTGGTTGGAGGGGTCGCCTCGAGAGTGGGGGACCGTTGAAGTCGGCGAAGTCGGCGAAGGCGGCGAAGGCGTGGTCGATGTGCCGAAATTGCGCGATGTGCTGCAGCAGACCATGACGGGTGGTGCGGGCGTGGTGCGCTCGGCCGAGTCGCTTGCCGCCGCAGCTGACGCCGTCAACGATCTGGCGGTGGCATTGGGGGATCGCACCGTCTCCGTGGCGGCCGGGGAACTGGGCAATCTCTTGCAACTGGCCGACGCGCTGTTGGCATCAGCCCAAGCCCGGACGGAAAGTCGGGGGGCGCACTGTCGGGTGGAGTTCCCGGAGGTGGACCCATCCTGGCGCAGGCGCTTGGTGCACGGCGTGGTTCCGGATGCGACCGGCTGGGGCGCCAACTCAAACACGTGAGCGATCTGCATCCACCGGCCGAGGACGTCATCGACGCCGTATCCCGAGCGCTAGCCGAAGACATAAAAGCCAACGGCGACGTCACCTCCGCCCTGCTGCCGCCCACTGCCACGGCGCACTTCGTGTTGCGAGCCCGAGAAGATGGCGTGCTGGCTGGTCGGGACTGTGCGGTCGAGACGTTTCGCCGACTTGACCCCAATTTGGAACAGAACTGGAAGGTCGACGATGGAGCGACGTTGGCTCCCGGCGACACTGTGATGGAAGTGACCGGAGCGTTGCGGCCAATTCTCACGGCAGAACGCACGGTGTTGAACTTCCTCGGTCACCTTTCGGGCATCGCCACGTTGACGCAACGGTTCGTCCGGGAGGCGCACGCCCGCAATCCGTCAGTCCTGATCCTCGATACGCGCAAGACCACCCCCGGACTCCGCACCCTCGAAAAGGCCGCCGTGCGAGCCGGCGGCGGCACCAATCACCGGGCCAACCTCTCCGACGCGGTGTTGGTCAAAGACAATCACCTGGCTGGCGTCACCATCACCGAGGCCGTCGAGCGGGCCCGAGCGTTGTGGCCCGGGTTGGGCGTCGAAGTCGAGTGCGATTCCTTGGACCAGGTCGAAGAAGCCGCCCGGGCCGGAGCAGACGCGCTCTTGTTGGACAACATGACGCCTCCTCGGGTGCAACAAGCCATTGCCATGGCCCGAGCCAAGGCGCCCGGACCCGTGCTGACCGAGGTCTCGGGCCGGGTCAACCTGGAGACGATTGGCGACTACGCCGCCGCCGGACCTGACCGGATTTCCATCGGGGCCTTGACCCATTCGGCGATTGTGTTGGACCTGGGTCTCGATCTGATTTGGCGCAACACCGAACCGCGAAACGCCGAGGGAGACTGAACGTGCTGTTGGTTATTGATGTGGGCAACACCGAGACGGTGATCGGCCTCTACGCCACCGATGAAGCCGATGCTGACGTGGGAGCGACGGCCGCCGAAGGCCTCGGTGTCGGGATCGGGACCGAGCATGATCCGACCGCGCCCCGCGGCCTCACGCATCACTGGCGGCTTTCCACGGTACCCACCCGGACACCCGACGAACATGCCGTGTTGTTGACCCAGCTGCTCGACCTCGAAGGACTCGACATCGCGTCGTCGGTGACCGGAATTGCAGTGAGCTCCTCGGTGCCTCATGTGACCGGAGAGCTGCGGCAGATGGCCACCCGATGGTTCGGGCAGGTGCCCCACGTCGTGCTAGGTCCAGGCACGAAAAGCGGCATGCCGATCCTTTACGACAATCCCAAGGAAGTCGGGGCCGATCGGATTGCCAACGCCGTCGGGGCTTACGACCTCTACGGGGGTCCTTGTGTTGTCATCGATATGGGCACGGCGACCACGGTGGAGGCCATTAGCGCGTCGGGGGAGTATCTGGGAGGGGCCATCACCCCGGGCGTCGCCATCAGTCTCGAAGCGCTCTACCAACATGCGGCGGCCTTACGGCGAGTTGAGTTGGTCGAACCCCGCAATGTGATCGGGCGCTCGACGGTGGAGTCCATCGAATCCGGCACCCTGTACGGCTTCGCGGCCCAGGTGGACGGGTTGGCGCGCCGGTTCATGGAGAAGCTCGGACCCTCGACCGTCGTGGCCACCGGAGGGCTCAGTTCGCTCATCGCTCCGCATTCGGACACCATTGAGCACGTGGAACCCTGGCTGACCCTGCATGGACTGCGCATCGTCTACGAGCGCAATGTCTCCAACAGCACCCCCCTCGAGCGACTCCTGCGGGGTCCCCGTGGCTGAGGACTCGAGCGAGGGCGAGCTTCCGCAGCATCGCGCTGAAATTCCCTATCGATTCGACCGGACGCATGAGACGGCCGAGATTGTCGAGGGTTGGTCGAGTCTGGAGCCGGGCGACGAGTCCGGGGTCGATGTGGCAGTGGCCGGCCGACTTATGTTGTTGCGGCCCCAGGGCAAGCTGGCCTTTGGCGAGTTGCGCGACGCCAGCGGCTCCATCCAACTCTTCGCCCTGGCATCGCTCACGGCTGATTTCGACGCTTTTGTCCGACTCAATCTGGGCGATTGGATTGGTGCCCGGGGCCAGGTCGTGCGCACCAAGCGAGGCGAACTCTCGGTCAAGGTCACCGGATGGGAACTGCTGGCCAACGCCCGTCGATCCTTTGGCGACAAGTGGCACGGCGTGGCCGATGTGGAGACCCGCTATCGCCAGCGCGAGGTCGACCTGTGGGCCAACGAGCGCAGTCGCCAGTTGCTCATGCTGCGCAGCAACGTCGTCCGAGGTATGCGCCAGCGCCTATGGGACCTGGGCTTCGTGGAAGTCGAAACGCCGATCCTTCACCCAATCGCTGGCGGCGCCATTGCCCGTCCGTTCATCACCCACCACAACACACTCGACATGGATCTCTACTTGCGAGTGGCTCCCGAGCTCTACCTCAAGCGCCTGGTCGTCGGCGGCTTCGACAAGGTCTTCGAGATCGGTCGCAGTTTCCGCAACGAAGGGATTTCGCCGCGCCACAATCCCGAGTTCACCACCCTCGAGCTCTACCAGGCCTACGCCGACTACACCGACACCATGGTGGTCTTCGAAGAGTTGGTGGCCGGGGCGGCGCAGGACTTCTTGGGTACCACGGTCCTGTCCTATGGCGGGCGGGAGCTCGACCTCACGCCACCGTGGCGCCGGGCCACCATGTCCGAACTCATTGCTGAGTCCACCGGATTCAACCTCACCGTGCGCTCGCCTCGGGACGAGTTGGTCAAGGTGGCCACCGAAGTGGGGATCGATGTGGTCGATGCATGGGGGCCGGGGAAAATCCTCCTTGAGATTTACGAGAAGACGACGGAGCCCGAGCTGTGGGGACCGGTCTTCGTGATTGATTACCCCCAAGAGGTATCGCCGCTGGCCCGCCAACACCGTGACGGACCCGACTTGGTCGAGCGCTATGAACCCGTTGTCGCCGGCCGAGAACTGGGCAACGGCTTCACCGAGCTGATCGATCCCGACGACCAGCGGGCTCGTTTCACCGAGCAAGTGGCCAAGCATGCCGCCGGAGACGATGAAGAAACCGGTGTGGTCGATGAGGAGTATCTACGAGCGCTCGAATACGGGTTGCCCCCAACTTCGGGGTTCGGCTTGGGCATCGACCGACTGTTGATGTTGCTCGGCGACGTGTCCAACATCCGTGAGGTCATCGCCTTCCCGACCCTTCGACCGGAGCGTGACCTGGGGCGTTAGGGAGTGCGATCTGTGCGATCGGCGCGATCAGAGCGAACCTTCCTTCCCTCACATGTGGCTCACACGTTCCTCACATTTGTCCCCCAATGTGGAACATGCACCGGAGCATCCCAGCTAGGGGAGCTCGAATCGGGAAGATGAAGGAGAACACAATGTTTCGCAAGCTCGTCGCCATAGCGGCACTTTCAGGGACCCTGGCGCTTGGAGCGGTCGGAGTTGCTTCGGCTGCCACCCCATCGACACCGGCCACCCCCGCCACGACGCACACCATCGATTGCACCAAGGCGCTGGCTCGGGTTCCGAAGATCAACGCTCGTGAAGCCAAGGCCGCGACTTGGGTCACCAAGGCGCAAGCTCGGGAGGCCACGGCCACGTCCGCCGGTCACACCCGCATCGCCAACCGCATTGAGCGTCGCATCAAGTTCGTGCAGAAGCGTGAAGCACGCGGCACCAAGATCCTGGCCCGTATTGCCAGCGCTTGCGGCACGGGTACTTCAGCTGGCTGATTCGTCGGCCAGTAGTGGAGCGATGACTCGGCCTTAGGCCGGGAGGTCGCTCAGCAGTTCAGTAGCCAGTCGTGCCAAGCCGTCACGGAGTTCGGGTATGCCGACACCCGCCGTGGCGGCTTTGGCGCGCTCGACGTAACTGCGAGCCTCCTCGACGGCGGCTGCGATACCGGGGGAAGCCGCCACGATGGCGCAGGCCTTCTCCCTTTCGGGTTGCCCCAATGGCTTGCCCAACAGCGCCAACAGATCTGGTCCGGTTTCCGGATCAGCTAGGGCCACGAGAGCTGGGAGTGTGTAGATCCCTTCGGCCAAGTCCTGGCCGCTCGGTTTGAGCAACTCGCCTTCCGAGGCCGTGATGTCGAGAATGTCGTCTCGAATCTGAAAAACCATGCCGAAGCAGTGCCCGTATTCGGTGAACGCATCGACTTCGGTGCCGGGCAGTCGTCCGGTCAAGGCTCCGATGCGGCACGAGGTCGAAGTGAGTGCCGCTGTCTTGCCGGCAATGGCGGCCGTGTAGCTCTCACGGCTGCGATCGGTCTGAAAGGCCGAGCGAACTTCGGAGACTTGGCCTTGGCAGAGCTTGGCCAAAGTATCGGCCAGGAGGGAGGCAATCTCGGTACCCAAGCCGGCGGCGATGGCGGCCGAGCGAGCCAGGAGATAGTCACCCGCCACGATGGCCACCAAGTTTCCGAAACGGCTGTTGACACTTTCGACGTTGCGCCGGATGGTCGCCTCATCCAACACGTCGTCGTGGTAGAGCGAGGCCAAATGAACTAGTTCCACCGCCACCCCGCCCATGAGGTCGTCCTGGGTCGGTTCCCGGTCTCCTCCCGTGGCGGCAGCCAGGGCTAAGAGGGGGCGCAGGCGCTTGCCACCGGCGGCGATGAGATGAGTGGTGACGTCATCGAGGAAGCTGTCGCCGGTCACCACCGAGGCGGTGAGCAGGGGTTCCAGCCTTTCCAGGCCCTCACTCAAACGGGGCAGACCCAGGGCCTCCGAAGCATTCACTATCAGTCACGATAGGCGACGGTTCACGCAGAGCGACAACCGATCCGCCGCCCCGTGCCGACGAATCCCGCAGATGGGGCGCATGAACGGCGAGGTTTAGTGGTTCCTCAAGGGAGTGCGGCCTGTAGGAAGGGGGGCGCAGGTACACTGAAGTACGAGCAATTGAGATAGAGAGGCGGTCAGGGTGTTCGAACGCTTCACCGACCGGGCACGGAGGGTGTTGGTGTTGGCGCAGGAAGAAGCGCGCCTTCTGAACCACAGTTTCATTGGGACCGAGCACATTTTGCTCGGACTCATCCATGAGGGCGAAGGCGTCGCGGCCAAGGCCCTCGAGTCTCTGGGGATCTCCCTGGAGGCCGTACGCGAAAAAGTCGAGGAGACAATGGGTGTGGCCGGCACGGCCCCCAGCGGTTCACCGCCGTTTACTCCACGAGCCAAGAAGGTCCTTGAGCTGTCATTGCGCGAGGCCTTGCAACTCGGCCACAGCTACATCGGCACGGAGCACATGCTGCTCGGTCTGGTGCGCGAAGGCGAAGGTGTGGCGGCCACGGTTTTGGTCAGCCTCGGTGCTGACCTCGGCCGTGTGCGCCAACAAGTCATTCAACTGATGTCGGGCAACCAAGGCAAAGAGTCGGTCGGCGCCAGTCAAGGTGCGGCTTCGGGCGACAACCCTTCCGGCTCACCGGTGCTCGACCAGTTCGGTCGCAACCTGACGCAGTTGGCTCGCGACGGAAAACTCGATCCAGTCATCGGTCGAGAAAAAGAGATCGAGCGAGTGATGCAGGTTCTCTCTCGTCGGACCAAGAACAATCCGGTTCTGATCGGCGAGCCCGGCGTGGGCAAGACAGCCATTGTCGAAGGCTTGGCTCAACGCATCGTGGCCAACGAGGTTCCCGAGACGTTGACGGGCAAGCAGCTCTATACGCTCGACTTGGGCGCACTGGTGGCGGGCAGCCGCTACCGAGGTGATTTTGAAGAGCGTTTGAAGAAGGTGCTCAAGGAGATCCGCACCCGCGGCGACATCGTGCTGTTTATTGACGAGATCCACACACTCGTCGGTGCCGGCGCGGCCGAAGGGGCCATCGACGCGGCATCCATCCTCAAGCCGATGCTGGCTCGTGGCGAATTGCAGACCGTCGGTGCCACAACAATCGACGAGTACCGCAAGCACCTCGAGAAGGACGCCGCGCTGGAGCGCCGTTTCCAACCGGTCAAGGTTGATCAGCCCACCGTGGCGTTGACCATTGACATCTTGAAGGGTCTGCGGGATCGCTACGAGTCGCACCATGCCGTCAGCATCACCGACCAGGCCCTGGTGGCCGCGGCCAACTTGGCCGATCGCTACCTGGCCGACCGGTTCCTCCCAGACAAGGCGATCGACCTCATTGACGAGGCCGGTAGCCGTTTGCGCATCCGCCGCATGAGCACGCCACCTGCCGCCAAGAAGTTGGACGAGGAGATCGCTCGTCTGCGGGCGGACAAGGAAGCGGCCATCGAAAAGGGTGCCTTCGAGCAGGCCAAGAAGTTGGCCGAGCAGGAGAAGGAACGCCTCGACGTCAAGGAAGCGCAGGAGACTGAGCTGCGGGCCGAAGGGGTCGACCTCTTCGATGTCGTTGACGAAGAAGTCATTGCCGAGGTGTTGGCGGCCTGGACCGGTATTCCGGTCTATCGCCTCACCGAGGAAGAGACGGCCAAGCTCCTCCGTATGGAAGACGAACTGCACAAGCGGGTCGTCGGCCAGGAAGAAGCGCTCAAGGCCCTGTCACGTGCCATTCGTCGGACCCGAGCTGGACTCAAGGACCCCAAGCGTCCCAGTGGTTCGTTCATCTTCTTGGGACCGACCGGTGTCGGAAAGACCGAGCTGGCCAAGACGCTGGCCGAGTTCCTCTTCGACGATGAGGATGCCCTCATTCAGCTCGACATGAGTGAGTACATGGAGAAGCACACGGTCAGCCGTCTCGTCGGTTCGCCTCCCGGATACGTGGGATACGAAGAGGGCGGTCAGTTGACCGAAGCGGTGCGGCGCAAGCCGTTCTCCGTGGTCCTCTTCGACGAAGTCGAAAAGGCGCACCCCGACGTGTTCAACACATTGCTGCAGATCCTCGAAGACGGTCGCTTGACCGACGCTCAGGGTCGCTCAGTCGACTTCAAGAACACGGTGCTCATCATGACGTCGAACTTGGGAACCTCGGACTTGCGCAAGTCGTCCATGGGCTTTGCCAAGAGTTCGGAGGCGGTCACTCACGAGCGCATGAAGGCCAAGGTCAATGAAGCGCTCAAGGGTCACTTCCGTCCTGAGTTCTTGAACCGGATAGACGAAGTCATCGTGTTCCACGAGTTGACGCTGGCAGAGGTCACCGAGATCGTGGACCTCTTGATGTCTCGGACGATCTCGCAGCTGTCGGATCAGGGCATCGGCCTTGAGCTCACGCCAGCCGCCCGTTCGTTCTTGGCTGAAAAGGGCTACGACCCGCAGCTGGGGGCACGGCCACTGCGCCGAGCCATTCAACAGCTGGTCGAAGACCCGCTGTCCGAGCGCATTCTATGGAAGGAATTCCGAGTCGGAGAGACGGTCATCGTCGACGTCGAGGAATCCCCCATCGACGGCGAAGGTCCGCAACTCAGCTTCCGTGCCATCGAGGGTGTGCAACCGCCCCCGTTGGAGCTGGCAGGTGCCGGAGCGGGCGTCGACTCGGAGTAAATCAGACTTGGTGGAGAACCCAGACATTGGGTTCGAAGTAGACACCAGTACCGTCGGTCACGGTTAACGGAGCAAGAGCCTTCGGGAAGAGATACGTCCCGTCTTCGGGAAAAGACGCGTCCGTCCAGAGTTCCCAGTCGACCACTGACGCCGTAATCTCAAGCGATTGCGGCTCGCAGCGGAGGATTCGGCCGCCGAGCCGCTCATGCGTCCGTAGCCACGGGTCGAACAGGTAGCCGTCGTCGCGCCTCCACGCGGCGTATTGCTCAATGGGGATGAGCGGATAACGGTCCTTCCAGTTCGGTCGCACTGGGGCGACGAGTGGTGCCAGACCGTAGCGATGAGCCACGGCGCGCAAACTGGGCGCTGAGGCCCAAACCCTGATATGCCGGATCCACCTCGGCGGCCAAGGCGGAGAGGGCCGTGGGAGGGCTCGAGTCGGTGACCGCTCGAATGCCCATGGCGTCAATGCTGGCCGGAAGATCGGCCAGTGTGCCATCCCAACGGAACGGGATGGTGCGGCCGCGGGCGATGACCTGGCGCGTTCGTTCATCGACGAAGAGCACCTGTAGGTGGGCGTAGTCGGGAATTAGCGCGCCTAAGTATTTCCCTTCGTGCACGCCGTGATTGTTGTACTCGGGCCACAGGACATGGAAGGTCTGTTCGGTTCTGGCCATCTCCCAAAGATCGGGACGTTCCTCGGCCGTCACCACGGTGAGCCAGTCGATCATGCCGAGATCCTCCCATGGTCGCTCATTTCCGTACGCCCTCGATTCGGTTGCTATCGAATCGTGAACCCCAACCTTGACGCTGTCTCCTCAAATTCGGCGTCCAGGTCCGATGGTGTTCTGGCCGGAAGCGAACTGACGTCTGAAAGGGCGTCGAGGAGGAGGCGGTCAGTTGCCGTCAGCACGTCCAGCCTTTGTAAGGTGGCTTGGTCGATGATCTGGGCATCTCGGATGTCGTCAGTGACGTTGATCCTCATGAGCGGAGGTGGGTTCGTTTCGCCGATGGACGCGGCCACTTTGGCAAAGAATGCATCCGATTGCCTCGTCCATGCCACTACCGCCAAGCGATCGCTGAGAGCGCGTGTCAGCTCGGCCACGTCCGCACCATGGGCCGGTGTTGCCGCAGTGCCAGAATTCGAGAGGACCTGTCGGGCGATCTGATTGTCGAGAGCCGGGAGCAATGCCGGATCGACCAGGAATTCGAAGAGCGGGAGATCGGACTTGGCCATCAGTTCTGATCCCCATAGACCCCAGTCGGCTTTCTGAGCGTCCGTATTGTCCTGCCAGAAGCGATACACGCTCAGCAGGCGTGCTCGCGGCTCGCGTAGCTGGAACGAGACTTTTGCACACCCAGCCTGAAGGAGGGAATTGAGCGAGTAATGGCCGATCACGAGACGATGTGTGGCCACAATCTGGGACAGTTCTTCTGGTTTTACGATCTGCGGGCTATTGGCGGGTCCCACCCCCTCAACCAATCGTTCTGACCCAAAGTGTGCTTCGTCGAAATACTTAGGCCCCGTGTAGCACCCAGGTATGGCCGCCAGCGTCGCTCGCAGCGATGCGCCGGCGCATTTGGGGACATGCAAAATGCCATGACAGATGGTGTGGCGCCGTGAGGTTTCCGGGGCCCGAGCCGCGGCGGCATCGTCGGTGGCACGTTCCTGTACCCGTTGCTCCAGCGTGAGGGCCCACGTCGCCAATATCCGACTCTGCTCTCGCTGGTCGGTCATTTCGCGGGCATGCTCTTCGCTCAAGATCCGCAGTCGCCGATCAAGGTAGGACTGGTAGCCGCTTGAGCGCTTCTGCAGCAGGGTGTACTTCTCGTAGAGGTCGGCGTACAGGTCTTCAGTCGATGTGGGTGGGCCGACATCGGCCCATGGAGGATCGGCCAGGCCGGTCGTTCCCGCCTGGGCGAGAGCAATTTCCCTCGTTGCTTCAAGGTAGGCGCGACCGTGCGCGGCATCGGGTTCGAGGTGCGCTCCTTCAGCCCATTCGTTCCAGGCATTGATGTAGACGATGCCGTCGGGTCGGTCCGACTGGCTTTGCACGGCCCGGTTCAGCCACGTCGCGTAAAGCTCGGGCGTGGACCCTCGGATGATGGCAGCGCGGCCATCGCTGCGTCGGGGTGTGTTGTCCCAACCCGTCGTCACGCTGGGATAGCGAACCCAATCGGCCTGGGGTTCCGATGCGAACGCTTGCACGACGTCGGCATACTCCCAGACCCGGTTCTGTGGATCGCAGCCGGGAGGAGGAGTTGATTGCGGGGTCAGCCTGCTAAAGGAGTGGGGCGCGAAATCCGCGCTGGCGTCGAAGCCAATATCGGCGGGAACAAACATGTCGCCGTACGACTCAAATCCCACCAACCAAGGTTCGGGGAGTCCGGCGCGAACGCATTCCTCGCGCCAGAGGTCGCTCGTACGCTTTGGATCGGGCAGCGAAAGCGGGCGGTAGACGGAAAAGAGCGGTCGACCATGCACTCGGATATAGCGATCATCCTGAAACGCGTTGATGAGCCAACGGATGTGCTCCAAGTCGTCGGCTTCGTCGTATTGCTGCTCAATGAGCATCTCGTCAACCGAGGTTTCCCAGCGGCGGTACCAGCTCTCGTTGGCCCAGCACAGACTGAAGGGAAAGTCAGGTCGGCCCGAATGCAGCACCTCGTTGAAGGGTCGCTCCAGCATCTGTTGACCTTTGAACCAGTAGTGGTAGTAGCTGAAACCTGAAAGACCATGAGCCCGGGCCAGCCGGGCCTGTTGTTCCCGGACTTCGGGCAGCCGAAGGTCGTAAAAGCCCAAGTCGGCGGGCAGCTGGGGCTGGTCGTGTCCAGGAAAACGTGGCCGATTCTTGGCCACCACGGTCCACTCGGTGAAGCCGGTGCCGTGCCATGCGTCATTTTCGGGCGTCGGGTGAAACTGAGGGAGATAGATCGCCAGGAGTAATGGGTTGGTCACGGCTCCTAAGACCTGCGCCGCAATCGCCCGTATATCTCTCTTAGTGGCGCCACGGTTCGAAACGTCTTCGTGTTGACAAGATCCTCGTATTGTTTTCGATAGGCCTGTGCCTCGGCCCAGGCTTGTCCAGTCGATGGCGCTGCAATCTCCTGGCGCAGTGCAGCAATCTCTTGGTGGAGCAATGCCGTACGGACTTCTTCGTTGTGCAACTGGTCACTGAGTTCGGTGACCCGATCAGCCAGTTCAGCGACGGCCAGAGCACCGTCATCCTTCGCCGCCTTGACGACGAACTGATACGACTCGGCTTCCGGATCTTCCAAGGCCGTATCGACGATCGACTGATTGACGCAGCCACGGTCGACCGGCAACTCGCTCATGAACACGGGCACGACAACTCGACGGGTTTCCGTCAACACCAGCCCGGCATCTTTGATCATTGCTCGGAGGGATTGCAAGGTAAAGAAGTGGATGTGCGTGCGGTCGAGGAGCCCGGTCGCCCGGTACGGGAAATTTCCCTGGAGCAGTGTGAGCCTGACGTCGACATGCGCGATGTTGGGGACAGAGATCACCACAAATCCTGAGGGCTTCAGCAATCGCACTGCGGCACGCAGCGCATCCAAGGGTCGGCGAAGATGCTCGAGCACATCGCCAAACGTCACCACATCGAACTCCTGCCCTTCGAGTTCGTCCCAGAGAGTCCCCGCATCGAGGTCTCCGACGACCACCTTCTCAGCCCACTGGCTCGCTTTGGCCGCCGCGTCGGGATCAATTTCGATGGCCACCACGTCGCAGCCGCGCTCGGAGAGTGCCTTGGTGAAGTAGCCGGTGGCGCAGCCAACTTCGAGGACCCGCTTGTTATGACCGACAAGATTTATGGCGGAAGAATGAGCATTGTTCTCCGCTTCTGGATCGACGGTGTTCTCGTAAATAAATGCCATCGAGGGGTTCCTTCGCTCAGTGCGAGTCGCTTCAAACTACACGGTGCGTCCGCCCAGATCGGACGCTCGAGCCGAATTGGTCCCGAGAACCACAATGCGCGATGTCGACCTTCTGCTTGTCAGCACCAGGACCCAAGCGGTCGCAATCGGCGGCGACGAACTGGGTGAGTTCGGTGCTCGGCCAGGTGGTCCAGCCTGGCCGGCACGGTCAGGACGGGTCGCTGTTGATGGAGAGGACCACGACGTCGATGTTCTCGCAGAGGTGGCGGTGTGACACCCCCTCCCTAAGGTGCCGACCATGTTGCGTCCTCAAAGCTGGACCAGGCCGAAGAAGCCCAGCGGCGGGCAACCGGCCTATTGGGTCTTGGGCACCATTCGAAACCCGCAAGCTGCGCCACCACGTCAAGACGACCGTCGCTTAGCCGTGTGCGGGCAATCCGCACGCACGGATTGAAAGGAGAAAGGGGAAACGGGTCCGCTCGTCGGATACTGCGCCCCTGACGACCAATGGCCCGTTCAACCGACACGTATCAATGCACGAGCTGCGGAGGTACGGCACTGCAGTGGGTGGGGCGGTGTCCGCACTGCAGCGAGTGGAACACATTGGACGCGTCGCTTCGCACCAACGGATCAACGGCCGCCACATCGAAGTCCCATCCCGAAGCCGTTTCCTTGCGCACCATCACCGGGGGCGACCTGCCGCCGCGCCCGACCGGGATTGACGAAGTCGACCGAGTGCTGGGTGGGGGGTTCGTGGAAGGTGCCGTCACCCTGGTCTTCGGACCGCCCGGAGTGGGTAAGTCGACCCTCCTGTTCCAGGTGCTCTCGTCGGTGGCGGAGCAAGGTTGCGAAGTGTTGCTGGCTTCGGCCGAGGAGTCACTCGTCCAAGTCAGCGGTCGAGCCAATCGGCTGGGGGCTCTACCCGAGTCACTTCACGTTCTGGCAGGCCACGACGTCAACGCGATTGAGGCGGCCATCATCAGGCGTCCGCCCGCGCTCGCTGTGGTCGATTCCATTCAGACCATCTGCGATCCCGCATTGCCGGGAGCGACCGGGAGCCTGGCCCAGATCAGGGATTGTGTCGATCGGCTCACTCGCCTGGCCAAAGGCACCGGTGTGCCAATCGTGTTGGTCGGTCATGTCACCAAGGACGGCGATTTGGCCGGACCACGAACGATCGAGCACATGGTCGATACCGTGTTGTCGTTTGAGGGCGATCGGCATCACGCGCTGCGGATGCTGACGGCGGTCAAGCACCGTTTCGGTTCCACGGGTGAGGTGGGGATTTTCGAGATGCGTGACGATGGACTGCGAGCAGTGCCCGACCCCGGCCCCTTGTTGCTGGGCGACCGCATGGCTGGCGTTCCGGGCAGCGTGGTGGTCCCCGTCCTACAAGGGCGCCGACCGCTACTGGTCGAAGTGCAAGCGCTCATCGGTGCCTCGGCCGGCGGGGCCGCGGGCGGTCAGCGGCCGATCACCTTGGGTATAGATGCCACCCGGGTCACCCTGTTCCTCGCCCTGTTGTCTTGTCGGGCCGGCATCATCAGCAATGGCGGCCAGGTTTTCGTGTCGGCCGTCGGGGGCATCAACGTCTCCGAGCCGGCAGTCGACCTGGCGGTGGCGGTGGCGGTGGCATCGGCTGCACTCGAGCAGGCGGTGCCCGACAACCTGATCGTGTTCGGCGAGCTCGGACTCGCCGGCGAATTGCGGGCCGTACCCGGAGCGGAACGACGATTGGCCGAGGCGGCTCGGGCCGGCTTCACGAGGGCCATCGTGCCGGCGTCCACCCCGAAAGAGGCCTTCGCCGCGGCCCCGGGCATGGTCATCGAACCAGTGCGCACGCTGGGACTCGCCGTTGGGATGGCGGTCGACCTGGACCTGTGTGTCGATCCCGACCCCAGCAAATACCCCGACGCCTTCGAAGAAGCTCGCCGACAGGTCGAGGAACGGGTCCCAGAAGGTACGATGTCCCCGTGGTCGAACGTGGCAGCCAGCCGCTGAACGACGCACTCGCGCTCATTGCTCCGGGCACTCCACTGCGCGAAGGCATTGACCGGATTCTCCAGGCCAAGCACGGGGCCCTCATCATCGTGGGCGACGATCCGGCCGTTCTTTCCGTTTGCACCGGCGGCTTCTTGCTCGATGCTGAGTTCAGTCCTCAGCGCCTCTCCGAGCTAGCCAAAATGGACGGCGCCATCATTTTGGCCGCGGACGCCTCGCGCATCGCTCGAGCCAACGTCCATTTGATGCCCAAATCAACCATCCCAACCTCAGAAACGGGCACCCGTCACCGGACCGCCGAACGCATGGCCCGTTCCGTCGACGTGCCGGTGATCACCATTTCCGAAGCCATGGCCACCATCGCGGTCTACCGCCACGACGCCAAGCACACCAGCCAGACGTCGGGCTGGCTGATCGATCGCTCCAGTCAGGCGCTCGCCACCTTGCAGCGGTTTCGGGTGCGATTCGACGATGCATTGTCCGTGTTGACTCGTCTCGAGATGGAGGACACGGTGTCCGTCAGCGATGTCGCCTCTGTGCTCCAGCCGGGCGAAATGGTGCGCCGGATTGCCGAGGAGATCGAGGGCCACCTGGTCGAGCTCGGCACCGATGGCCGCCTTATCCATCTCCAGACCGAGGAGCTCAGCGCCGGCGTCAGCGACACGGTGACCTGGGTCCTGCGTGACTACGCCGACGGCCGTCCGGGCAGCGGAGCCGCCGACAGTGATTCTGGCGCCTTGACCCACCTGCGTGCCCTTTCGTCGGATTCGACCATGGATCTGGCCCAGGTGGCTGCCACCTTGAGCCTGCACGCCCCCCACGACTCGCTCCACGCCGAGCTGGCGCCCCGGGGCTATCGCCTGTTGCATCGCCTCCCTCAGCTCTCAGATGTGTTGATCGAGCGCTTGGTAGAGCGTTTCGGCAGCCTGCCCGAGATCATGTCGGCCAGCTCGGCCGAGCTGGAATCGGTGGAGGGAATCGGAACGGCCACGGCCCGGGCCGTGCGCGACGGATTGGCCCGCCTGGTCGAGGCCAGCATCTTCGAGCGCTACGAGTAGCCCTCAGGCCCCCGGAGTTCGGACGTCTCGCTGATCATGTAGAATGGTTCGCTGTTGTCCGACCGGCTGACCTGCCGGGCCCGGTACCGCAACCTCTGGGAAACCGCCGCTGCTGAGGCGTCGTGTCCGTGCAAGGGAGATCTGTGTCGTTCAAGGTCGGAGACAAAGTCGTATACCCCCACCATGGGGCCGCTGTCATCGAAAAGCGGGAAACCAAGGTGGCCTTTGGCGAGAAGCGCGAGTACCTCGTGCTGCGCTTGGCGTATGGGGATCTGATCCTCAATGTGCCGGCCGACAACACCGAAGGTGTGGGCCTGCGAGAGGTCATCAATGACGAAGAGGTCGAAGAGGTCTTTGCTGTGCTCCGCAAGAAGGAAGCACGTATGCCGACCAACTGGTCGCGCCGTTACAAGAACCACTCCGAAAAGCTGCGTTCGGGCGACATCTATCAGGTGGCCGAAGTGGTGCGGAACTTGTCTATCCGCGACAAGGACAAGGGCCTCTCTGCCGGAGAAAAGCGCATGTTGCAGCGAGCCCGCCAGATTCTGGTCTCCGAGCTGACCTTTGCCCTCAATGTGGACGAAGAGACGGCCGAAGAGCGCCTCAACGAAGCACTGACCTAATCACGCGTGGCGGCGCAGGTATGGGCGATCGTGGTGGCCGGAGGATCGGGTCAGCGCTTTGGCCAACACAAGCAGTTCGCCCAGCTGGCTGACCGGCCGGTGGCGGAGTGGGCCGTCGCCGCCTGCCGACCAAGTGCGTCCGGAGTCATTCTCGTGGTGCCAAGCGGCTTTGAGAAGGAGGGCGACATGGGGGCTGACCAAGTCGTCGTGGGCGGCGCCACCCGAGCCGAATCCGTTCGCCGAGCCCTCATGGTCGTCCCCCCCGACGCCGACGTCATCGTCGTGCACGATGCCGCCCGCCCTCTCGCATCCCCCGCCCTCTTCCAGGCCGTGATCTCTGCCGTTGGTGACGGCGACGCCCGAGCCGCCATTTGCGCCGTTGCGGTGAGCGACACCATCAAGCGGGTCGATGGCGACACGGTGGTCGCCACGCTCGACCGACGAGAGCTGGTGGCAGTCCAGACGCCCCAGGCGTTTCGGGCTGACACGTTGCGAGAGGCCCATGCCTCAGGCGCGGAAGCCACCGACGATGCCGCCTTGGTCGAGGCGCTCGGCGCCACGGTGCGCGTCGTGCCGGGTGATCCGAACAACTTCAAGATCACCACCCCCGCCGACCTGCGTGCGGCTGAGCACTACCTTCAAGGATGACCATGCGCATTGGACAAGGATTCGACATCCATCCGTTCTCCCAAGACCCGCATCGCCCACTCGTGCTTGGTGGCGTGTGCATCGAAGGGGCACGCGGCCTCGCTGGCCACAGTGACGCCGATGCCGTCTGCCATGCCCTGGCCGACGCTGTCTTAGGGGCGGTGGGGTTGGGTGACCTGGGGCGACATTTTCCCGACGACGATCCCCAGTGGGAAGGTGCACACAGCATGGACTTGTTGACCGAAGTGGTCCGAATGGCCAAGGACCAAGGGTTCGGCTGCGTCAACGCGGACTGCACCGTCGTGGCAGAGGCGCCTCGGCTGGCCCCCCACATCGAAGAAATGTCGGCCAAACTCTCGACCGTGCTGCACGCTCCGGTCTCGGTCAAAGCCACCCGGGCCGAAGGGCTCGGCGCGCTGGGTCGGGCCGAAGGAGTGGCGTGTTTGGCCATCGCCCTGTTGGAGCAAGCATGACGCCGCCTCGGGGCCGGGACCGCCAGCGCGACGGCCGGAGTTCGCAGAACGGGCCACCGCGGCGCGCCCCACTGCCCGAACTTGGGGGCGACCAGGTCGAGGGCCGCCAGTCCGTGCTTGAACTGCTCAGCGTTGGGCGCCGGACGGTACGCAAAGTCATGATCGCCCAGGACCAGGACGCGTCACCGCTGCTGGACAAAATCGAAGAGTTGGCCTCGCGCATGCGAGTCCCGGTGGAAACGGTGCCGTTCCTGCGGCTCGATTCCATTGCCCGCACCGAATCGCCCCAAGGCGTCATTGCCCAGGCCCGCCCGCTCGAACCCGTGGCATTGGAAGATCTCTGCGTGCCCACTCGAAAGGGCGTGCAGCCGTTCTTGTTGGTAGCGGCTGGGATCACCGACCCGCGCAACCTCGGTGCGTTGTTGCGCAGCGCAGAGTGCGCTGGCGTCACCGGTGTGGTGTTGCCGCGTCACCGATCGGCCCGCCTTTCGCCGACCGTGACCAAGACGGCGGCCGGCGCCATTGAACATCTGACCTTTGCCGTAGTCGGCGGTATTCCCGCCGCACTGTCCACCATGACCGAACTGGGAGTCTGGTCGGTCGGACTGGCCGGAGAATCGACCAAGTCCCTCTATGACCTGCCGCTGGGCGAGGGTCCGGTGGCATTGGTGGTGGGCTCAGAAGATAAGGGGCTGGCCCCGCTGGTGCGACGCCGCTGTGATGCCGTGGTGTCCATCCCTCAGCACGGCGCCTTACCGTCGCTCAACGTCGGCGTGGCCGGAGCGGTGGCGGCCTTTGAAGTGGCCCGCCAGCGGACCAAGGCTCCATTCAGTTCGAACTGAGTGAGAACTCGGTGGTGCAGAACGCGCACCGGCGCGCCAACTCTGGAATGTCACTGAGGCACTCAGGGCACGACTTGGTCACCGGTGCTGGAGTCTCCGGCGTCAACAGATTGAGACGCTTCATCAGTGCGGTCAATGGCACAACGACGGCAAAGAACACCACCGTGGCCACGATCAAGAATGTGATGAGGGCGTTGAGAAAGGCGCCGTAAGAGAACTTGGAATGGTTGATGGTAAAGGTCAAATTCTCAAAGCTCGGCTTGCCGATGATGGCGGTGATGATCGGCGTGATGAGGTCCCGTACCAGCGCGGTAATCACGGCAGTGAAGGCCGCACCAATGACTACGGCAACGGCCAGGTCGACCACGTTGCCCCGAAGGACGAATTGTTTGAACTGCTTGTTCACTGCAGCGACTCCTTTGGTGTGAATCGATCTCTCTACCCAGGTCAGGCCAGCCTAAATGGGAACCGGGCTCGCGAGGGCAATTGGTAACGAAGCCATAATGACTTCGGTGCCTCCGGATCTGGTTCGCCACGTCGTGGAGGCAACCGCTCACCGATCAGCCTGTATCGCCGACGCGCTATCGGATTTGAGCACCAACGCGTTGGAGCAGCCTTCTTTGCTTCCCGACTGGACCCGGCTCACCATCGCCTGCCACCTCCGTTACGGAGCCCAGGCGCTGATTCGCATGTCGCAGGCGGCCATCTCGGGAAAGCCAACGGCGTATTACCCCGATGGCCGTGAGGTACAGCGTCCAAGGACGCTGGCACCGGCTCCGGGTGAAGAGCCACACGAAGTCATCGTCTCGTTGCGAAGCTTGTGCCGTGAGCTCAACGAAATGTGGGTCGCTCTCGACACAGGGTCCTGGGACACCGATGTCATCGAACCGGCTGACCAGCCCGACTTTGGCCCGGTGCCGCTGTCGACTCTGCCGTCGCTGAGACTCACCGAGGTCGAGGTGCATGGCTCCGATCTCGATCTTGGTTTGGAGGATTGGAGCGAACTGTTTGTCAGCGTGGCTTTGCCCACTCGATTGCGTCGGCTGAACGTTCGACGAACGAACCACCGCCAGTTCGACCGAGATCTCCAGGGCACGTGGCTGCTCGCGGCGGTCGATGGTCCGACCTTCGCCGTTTCGGTCCAAGGCGACGTCGTCGAAGCGCAGCCAGCCAGTCCCAACGCAGTGGCGGACGCGGTCATCGAGGCCACGAGTCGAGACCTCTTGGCGCTCCTCTTGGGACGACCCCTCCATGACGAGCCTCGAATTCGGGGAAACGTGCAGTTCGGAAATGCGTTCCACGAAGCTTTTCCTGGCCCCTAGCAAGCCAGTGGCGCTACAGGTGCCTGATCACCTTCGCCGGCACCCCAGCGACCAGGGTCGCCGGAGGGACATCGTGAGTCACGACCGATCCAGCGGCGACCACGGAATCGGCTCCGATGGTCACACCTTGGAGGACCGTGGCCGCAGCACCGATCCACACATTTGTCTGGATCGTGATTGGAGCGGCGGTGATAAATAACCGTCGTTGATCTGGTTCGACCGGATGACCCGCAGTGACCAAGTTCACCTTGTGGGCGATCATGACTTGGTCTGCGATGTCGATGGGCGCGTGACCGGTAAACGCGCAGTCACCGCCAATGAAGACGGCCCGACCGACGGTGATATTCAGCCCGTGATCGGCGTAGAAGGGCGGAATGAGCGTGAACGTGTCGCCCACTGCTTTTCCGATCAGCTCCTCGAAGACCTCTTGGATCCTTTCCGCTTCGACCAGACATAGCGCGCTGAGTTTGGCGGAAAGCCGGGTGGCCACCTTGACCTGTTCGAACATCGCCCGAGACTCGGGCGTCCTGGTTTCGATCCAGTGACTTTTGTCCATCCCGTCCATCAACTCCAGGTGCCCTTCGTGCCGAAATATTCGGCTGATCCTGCCATGACAACGCAGGTCCATCCGCCTTTGCCGGGACTCTTCTGCAGTATTGACTCGCTGCCGACAGGACGGCCCCGTTCGCCGGACTCGATCGTGAGGAGTGCCGGAATACATAGGGTGGGTGGATGTCATCATTTCCTGCTTTCAACCATTACGCCTTGACAGTTTCCAATCTCGAACAAAGCATTGAGTGGTACGGGCGCCTCTTTGACTCGCCGCCTGTTGCTGTCATGGACGAGGACAGTTTTCGAGCGGCGCTTTGGTTTGAGCCGATGTTCGCCATCCACGCAAATCACCATCAGCTCGACGGCGATGTATTCGATGAAAGGCGAATTGGACTCGATCACATTGCCTTTGGTTGCACCAGTCGAGAAGAGCTCGACTCCTGGCCGGCACGACTCGATGCCTTGGGTATTGAGCACGGTGAGATCTTGGATCGACCCTACGGCTCAGGTCTCGCATTTCGGGACCCGGACAACATTCAGCTCGAATTCTTTCTGCTGGCCGGTTCTTAGGTTGCTGAGCAGCCAGTACACCGGTTCTGCGCGCACTTTCTGGCCAACGTAGCGTCGAGTGCAAGCGGTCGCGAGCGCTAGATCGCGCTTACATCCGAAGAGCCGATTTTCTCTGGGACAACCGCGGTGGAGCCCGAGGCAGGAATCGAACCCGCGACATCTTCATTACAAGTGAAGTGCTCTACCAACTGAGCTACTCGGGCG
>Ga0182030_10002202_pt1 | contig 41222 bp, 36 predicted proteins | sample 812S3MmetaG_FD_121299 | JGI IMG/M metagenome (GOLD analysis project Ga0182030, IMG submission 121299) | Permafrost microbial communities from Stordalen Mire, Sweden - 812S3M metaG (Illumina Assembly) | ecosystem: Environmental > Terrestrial > Soil > Wetlands > Permafrost | place: Sweden...
CCTCCTCAGGAATCTTCAACATACTCTCTCTATACTCCCTATTAGCAATCAGTGCTCGCTCCCATTCCCCGTCAATAAAAACCCTCCCTCCTCAGAAAAAAAACTAACCTCGAACGTCCTCCACTCCAAAAACTCAGGGCCCTCCCCATACTCCGCCTCCTCTCCTGAACTTTTAGCGCCAACATACTCCTTCTCGGCATATAATTCGGATCGTAAGTTTTTCTCCATTGTTTCTTTTCTTCGCGCTCGCGGACAGTGTCGCGGGACGAGTGGTAGAGGGATGTTATTACTGTTTTCATATTGATTATTGGGATTGGGATTGGGGTTGATTGGGCTGGGTGTTTGGGGGCAGACGACAAGCAAATCGGGAGGGAAGAAGGGGAAGAGGGGATTTTAGTAAGGGGAGGGAAGGAGGTATAAGAGATGTGTTAAGAGAGACGAGCAAATGTTTTGATCGCTCGCACTTAACGGACTGGTACTGAGAGGCTGATTGTCTGTGGACGATGTTTTATTGTTTCAACTTGCGAGGTCCAATCACGAAGTGCATTTCCAGAACAAACAACAATCAATAATATCGATCATAATGTTTCTCGCATGGAATGTCGCAATTGACATCTCTCTGATAGGTGACAATTGTATTAAAGTAACCCCCCCGACATCTCCATGCATTGCAAAGTAGATTTCCAGAATTCGATTCGCTCACTCGAGCAAACGCGAAGTTTCAAGTGGCAAGAAGCATGACTGAGTCTTTTGCGAGAAATAATCATTTCTGTGGGGAAACGACAAGGATATCAAGCTAAGGCAAAACAGATTACCCTTCATCTGATGTTGATGCCAAAGCGTTTCAGAACAGAATCATGCGAGGAACGAAGCTTCCTGTTCCTCGATATAAATTTTGAGGTCCATCACTGCTATTGATGCAATTAAGATCTGAAATTTTGCTATATAAAAAGGCGAACCACGACTGCAAGAAAGAAAGCTTGTTTTCATTAAGTACATTACAAAAAATTACATTCGTAAGGGGTATCACTCATCATCGTCTCTCCCGCCTATCTTCCTTACTTCCTCCCGCTGTAGCATATTCCGAGCTCCGTGGTCTTCTCCTATGCTCAGAGCTCTTTTTCCCCTCCCGGGAATTTCTTTTTTCTCTGTGATCATGGCCCGAGGAATGACCATTCTCCCGTCTGTCCCCACGATCAATACGCTCATTTTCATGGCGCCGTTCCCCATCACGGCTTCCGCTTGGTCCTGCTTCAAGCATAGGATCATCTTCAACTTCGATAATTCGGCCTTCACTATCAACCGTCGTCTCTCGCGCAATTCTAGTTTCTCGGCCTCTTTTATGGCAGTACCAGAAAACGAATAGAAGAACTATTCATCATTAGTCTAGCCCATTGATTAGATGAGTGATCCACAAGCTTACCAAAGAGCCCCAGACTCAACAAAACGTTCGTCCCCATAAACGCCGGCCACCTCAATTTCAGTGCGTTCATGATAGCCTTTAACAACGACACCACCGCGCCAGGCTTCGTAACCAAATCCTTCAAGCTCGAAATCTTGAGGAAACTCTTCGCCGCACCACCAATCCCCCCTCCAGCTGCAGCAGCCGCCGCCTCCCCACCATGTAACGCTTGTGCTTCAGCCGCGACAGCCAAAAGCTCCGGAGCTAAAGTACTCGTCAATTTATTCGGCAACTGCGTGATTAGTTTCTGTAAGAAACTAGGTAAGTGATCGTAACTTTTGGCTAATGTCCCCTGTGAGTCGTCAAGTAGATGGGTTAGGTCGTCGTAAGCGGTTGGAACACCGTTTATGAGGTCTTTAAGGATGACTGTGAACTTTTGGACGAGGTCTTGGGACTCTTTGGAGAAAGAGAAAGCTTTGTTATTGACGGCGGCGAGGTTGAGATCTTCGAGGATGCGGTTTATATCGTCGGTTTCGGAGGCAGCTTCAGTGGGAGTTACGACTTTTTCGTTGGGGGAGAGTTTCTTGTCCTGGGTGATTTGTTAGTAGGTATTCAGTAATTGGAGAATAGATGGGGGATAAGTACCTTCTTCGTAAACGTCCGCTGTAAGAACGACATTCGATGTGACTTCTTGCCATCTTTCTCGGGCTTCTCGTTCTCTTTCCCTTTGCCTTTGTCTTTGTGGTGGTGACCATTCTGTGCCTCCCCTCCTCTCCCATCATGAACGACCATTTGACTAGCATTGTTTGTCGAATCTCCAGCTTCAGGTCCCAATCCATGGGGCCTTTCTGGCAAAGGAGGTGGCGTGCCTTCTGCAGAGACTATACGGGTCAAAAAGCGCTCATCTTCTTCGGCCAGCAATGGCGATTGAACTTGTGCCTGGGCTCTCTTCTCCGCCTGATGCTTCTTAACTTTTTTGTAGGTAAAGTATTCCAGCATATTGAGTGGTGATTGTGGAATTATGCGATCTTCAAAATTAAAATTGTGTATGTAAGAAGGAAGCAGAGAAGCAGAAATCTTGGAAGTCTCGACGTGGGATGTCTTTGTTTCATTCAGCCACACAAGCCACACGTCATTGTTTCAATAATCCTTGAAAAGCTGAACTCGTGTTAGCGAATCATTTTTGCCCCAATTAACGACCCCTGTTGGTATTTCTTCCAATGCCTGAGGATGATTTGTTTACTTTCCTCCCCAATTCAGATACCCCTCCATCTGGCAAGCCACACATTGACGCCTATGGGTCTCTCGTTCCACAAACGAGATGGCAGCTCTTCCATCAATTAGTCTTGCTTCTGTTGTAATTGGATTTATCTCTTTCTCTTTTACGTTGGCGATTTGGTTGCATGCTTTTTGGGATGCTTTCAATACTATTGGTGCTGCACCAAGAGAGTATGTATAATTTCCTTATCAATTATTTCTGGAATGACTGAATCATCTCCCCGCAATTTTGATTGGAATTCTAATTCATATATAGAGTAAGAGATGTTTTCTCCACCCTCAGACAAGGTCTCTACGAAGAACGAGAATACCTCAAACGTTCCCGCCGCTCCCGAGACCATTCCACCAACCGCCATATCTCTAAATCCAACACTCTCTACTACGAAGGGGGACCCACCAAAGTCATGAATGATGCACTCAAAGATCTCATCAAGCAATTCAAAAACTACGAATATCCGTTCCTGGAAACGTCGCATACTGGGAGGGAGAAAGATTTGGAATGGAGCTTTGATGTTACGCAGAGACATTATAGATGTGATTTACCGCATAGGATTAGGTGGCTGAGGGTTAAGAGTGGTGTGATTGATATTTCGGATAAGCTGCAGAAGGTGCAGACGAGGAGGATTGCGGTCGAGACTGCGGAAATGCATTTCATGCTTTCGGACACGGTGGGTATGGTGAGGGGTTGTGAGAATAGGTTGAGAGCTATTGAGGAGAGGTTGCAAATGTCGAGAATAGGGTAAGAGGGAAACAGCAGAATGAGGACGAAGCGGGTTAATTGTTAATTTTACGAAGAGATGACATACCTTAAAATAACTGGAGGAAGTATTGGAACTGGTAAAATGGCGTTTGTGATGGTATATATGGGTGGCCTTTATTTCCCTTCTCTGAGATTGATATATTCCCAGAACCGTATAGCTTCTTTAGCACTCTAGACTTAATGAGACCAATGCATAGAAGCTTCGAATATACCTCGCATTTAACTGAAATTCGCTGGCATCATTCATCATCTTGCACCAGTTCCTTAATTTCCTCGGAGCCCAGAACACCGCCAGCAAGCATTCCATCTTGTACTGTAACGCCACCGGTTGATCTCAAAACGCCATTCGTTGCTCCTTTTCCGCTAACGCCGCCATCCTGCATCCAGAAATCGACCTCATCAACAATATCATACACAATATCCTCCACAATCTGCTCGCTGTATCTTTCACTCACTGCTCGAAGTTTCTGAAGTTTCGAAACAGGAGGCTGATCACTTCCAATCATATCGACCTCATCATCGTTATTCTCAAGTCCTGGAGGTGGATACCAGAAATCTGGCCCAAAATTTACTTCTGCAGCACCGCCTCGGAAAACAGAGACTGCTGGGTAATATCCAAGCATTCCATCATCTAGTCCATCTCTAGCGCCGACTTGTGCAACAGGCTTCGATGCAGGTGGTAAGAAAGCAAGAAGATCTTTGAACGGGGTTCCTATTAGTTCGCCATTTTTATAAATCTTAATGCTTGAATGAGGTAGTGTTCGTAGCGAAGGATAGGGATGTGTTGGACCGGGTTCTTGACCACCACCTGCAAGACCTCCAGTAGATGATATGACTGGAGATGGATTCATGAGCTCTTCAAGCTCTTTTGACGGGGAGTATTCGATTTGCTCAAAATATAGATGAGCCTTGAAACGGATGGGGACGCGGTCGCGGATTATATCTGCTGTCTCAATGCCAATGTTCTCATCATCTGCAAGATCAACCGCTGGGTTATAATGCCCTTCGACAACTTTTCGATGTAACGATTCCGAGGGAAGGTTGATCTCTAATCCAATCACATCTCCTTCTCTGATATCCTCCCCTGTGGGAAAGAAATCCTTTGGTCGAGACATGTAAACCTTCTGGCCAGCTACGTCGCGTAATCCATAACTGTATGCATCGAAGCCAACCGGAGCATCTAACGTAGCTTCTCTCCTAGCCCAACCCATTCGGACGTGACCTCTTGGGCTTTCCTCGTGAGTTTCACTTCGTTTCCGCTTTGGTATTCCACTCGTAACCTTACATTCCCAGTACCACCTTCCCTGCCTGACCCCAACATTTGCTTTTGCCATTCTGAATCCTTTATCTGTCGTGATATGTTTACCTGACTCGTCCAGGAACATGTGCGTAGATGTGTCTTCAAAGTTGAGTCTCGGTTCAAAAGGCTCAGTTTCTGATTGTCGGTAGTAAAGGGAGGATGGGAAAGCGGGGTCTGCGATACAATGTGTATAGTGAAAGTTCTTCTTGTTGTAAACACTGTAACCTGTTAAAATTGTAATTGGCATATAAAGGAGCACTTACTGGTCTGTGGTCTCGTTGAATTGAATTTGAGTTTTACCATCTGGGTGTATTTTCGTATGTGAGGGAATGAAGATTGGACCACGAGGAGCTTCAAAATCGGTGGTCTTTGGAGGGGGAAGCTTGTATCTTATAGGCGCAGGGACGCTGGAACTCCTCTTGTGTTTGTGCGGGCTTGATTTTGGGTCTGGGGTAGCTCTTGCGCTGGTGTCGGCCGCAAGAGATCCTCCTTTAGATTCCCGTTTTTTGAGAGATTCCTTTTTGGCTCTAGACGCCCGCTCGCGCGCAAGGGGAGCATCATCTGGTTTTGAGGGGTTAAGGGGGGAGGACACGGCAGGTTGGTGGTCATCTTCGAGAGCGCGTTTCTGAGGAATTGAGGTTATTGGAATAGGAATTGTGGGCGTGGATTCCCTCTTGGGAGAATTCTCGTCTGTAGACATCTTGAGGCGATACTATCTCAAGGCTGCAGAGAGGGGGCGCAGAATGACTTTGTAGCATATTGTACTTACTTTTAGAGAAGCAGTCGCAAAAAGTAAGGCACGCTGAATCCTGAGCTAGCGCACAGGCCAAGCGAATACTACCTATACCTTACCTAGTATTCAACCTTATTTTCAGGGGGAGCCCATCTCTATCTTAGAATAGGTTAGATAGCATTAATAATAATTGTTCTTGCTCTTTTCAATTTCTCGATCCATGTCCTATCCAAGTTCTATTCCGGTTCATATGAGAATTCTGGAATTGATGACCGCCCACGCTGAAAAAAAAGCTTTATATCTCATTGAAATCATTGGACAATGTAGTAGGTAGCTACTAGTAGCTTGACAAGATGAACTAAAATTTTGTTAGTGATTTGTAGTTCTGTGAGCAGTTTGGTGCTCGCTTGTGCCCAAATGATCAAAAAAAAAATCATCTCCACAACCAAATCCACTTCTGCAACCACTGACAACACAACAACATTGCAGAAAAGAGCAAAAATTAATCCGCTCCCTCGGGTGGGCTCGAACCACCAACCTCTCGATGTATGATCATACGATAACAGTCGAACGCGCTTATGAGAGTTAGATGGACTGTTCTATATGATAATGAGAGAATGAGCTTACCTAGCCAATTGCGCCACGAGGGAATCGATGCTTGCAAACTCGCTGTTGAGCAAGTTTGTTTGAACTGTTTGATTGCAAATTTTGCTAATTAGATTAATAAATCAATAGTATTTGTGGACTTTGTTCGGAACAGTCTGGTGCTGCGCCACTTTCTGGCAACCATAAACGGTATAGTGCCTGAACCAAACTTGGACAAGGGCCTGTCACATCTCTATCTTCTTTCTGTAACATCAATGTCTAGCTCCTAGCAAGTTTTGACTATGAAAATTACAAGCAAAGCAAACCAACTCAATGCCCTAGGACCCGTTCCTCAAACTTGCTTGACCTTCAAAGAGCCTTCATTTATTAGCCCAAATGGGTAGCGGTTCATTTCATTCAAAACCTCATTTCATATAGGCTCTGAGGGTGATGAAAGAATGGCCTCACCTAGCCAATTGCACCATGAGGGAATGAATGCCTGCAAACTCGCTGTCATGAAGATTGAGCTACTAGGGAAGCTGTTTATTCATATTCAAATCACATGGTAGCTTGGTATTATGGAATCAGCTTCATTGGAATTGTTGTCCACTTAGGGGTTCTCATTGACAAAAGACGTGTTTTGCAGAACATCAATGAGAAAATACAGATCTAGTAACTGCTGTTCAGTTTTAGATTCTTAATATTCTTTTCTCCATCAACTTTTGCTTGGCCCTCTGAAAAAATTGTTTTTGCCAGATCCCACACCACCTTTGTCTGCAGACAGGCGAACGTGCACAGGGCACTTGCTCTTCTGAGTTACAGTTCCAAATATGTGATGTAGCTGTATTCAGCACAGGCATTGCTTCAAGGGGATTCATTTCTGTTGTCCCATTCAAAGTTGTCAGGATTCCTTTCACATCTCTGCCATTGCTTCCCGGCAGGGAAGAGCATTGGTCGAGGTTGTCCCTCATCGTACATTTTGGGGCAATATTTCGGCACTATCAAAGATAGATACCCTAGGAGCAAGGGAGCGAGAGAGTTATTGAAAAAGAATGGCTGTGATTGAATATGCCACCCAGATTGGTACATTGCCAATAATTAATCCATTTCCTCGATCTTGCTTTTCGAACCTGAGCAGATTTGTTTGTAACTGAAACCGCCATCGCAGGAAATTCTGTAAGCAATCAGTCCTGACATTGTGCTGTACGCCCTATTTTGTGAGATAGATGTGGAGATGCAGCCTGAGCATGCACCCTTACAAGGGGATGTCACTGGCCCCCTGCAAGAACTACTTGTATCGATATATTTATTTTGGGGAAAGGCAAGAATGACAAGTCCACTCTCAAATGACTTAGAAGGATGAATACACCCGTGTTCATACCCATTGGATACTTTGAGTGGTTGTGTGCAAACTTTGGGGACAACGCGTTCATTTATCAAAATCCAGTTAAGGCAATCACGGTTAACCAAGGTAGCTTCCCAAAAGTCACTCAGATACAAAAGTCTTCAACCCATGACCTACAACTGGGTTTTAAGATCTTATGCCTTTTGTCGGATCGACACAAGTATCAATGAAGGACCAAATTGGGATTATTGTGCATTAATATCTTTATCTAGCGGTGTACAACAGCCTCCTGTCTCTATTACATTACAACTTCTCTGCAGAATGGTTTTATATCAGCTACAACCATATCCACATACCGCCCACTACACTCCAAATTCCAGTGATGGTCAACAATACAAACGAGGATGTGTTGATAGGCTGCATCAAAGCCGCCGCTGCAGCCTTACTCGTGGCCCCGGTTGTACTCTTCGTCGTACTCGTACCCGCACTTCCCGTGCTCGTCTCCGTGACAGTAGTCCCAGAAGCAGTCTTGGAAGGCGAAGTGGTTGAAGAAGACGGCCCTGCAGAAGACGACGAAGTACTGGAAGATGAATTCGCACTAATCTCCACAATATCCGAATCCGTGCTTCCAAAATTCGTCTGGCCAAGACTGATCTTATTATTCGTCAAGTCATACACCACATAGGCGCTCCTCAAAAACGTATCACCTAAAATCACCGCTGCGTTTTCCTCAATCCCCAAGATACAAGTGTTTTTGAATGGAAGATTAGTTTTGGCCAATGCCGCGGCCCCCGTTGCACCGTACGCTGTGGTAAGGTTGAAAACAAGCTCCGTGATGGGTACTTTAATAACTGGTCCAGCGCCATTTTGGGGGAAGCCAAATTCGAAATTTAGAGTCAAGTCGGGGTACGATGTGAGGATGCTGCAGTCAACGTACATAATTCCTCCGGGGTTACTAGATTGCCCCACGGCACCGAGGGCTGAGAATATTTTCTGGGTGATTGAGGATGGGAGCAATATAAACGGGGCACCAGAGTCGAGAAGCGATGCTGATACATTCAATGAGGACCCATCCGTCGCAGCAGAGGTCACGGGGATGGCGGTTGAGTTGGATGAAGAGTATGCCAGCGCTATTCCTTGGAGAGGAATAAATGGCTGCACATAAGTATCCGGATTCTGAGTGTACGGGATGATATCTATAGTTGCGAGAGAGCCAGTGTACTTTTTATTGTCGATGCCACCGAAGAGCAATATCCCTGTGGAGTCAGAAAGAGAGTTGAGATAGAGCGAGTAAGCACTTGAGTTGATTTTGTTCTGGGCCACAAGAGTATCTATCAAATTGGGATACTTCGTGGTTGCTGCAACGTGACTGCCTATTGATGGGAATCTTAGCACACGAATCGTATCTAAAGCAATACTAAACCTACTATAGCCCAAGCCCATGATACCTTGATTGATAGTGGTGTTAAGACCCAGTCCCATTTGTAATCCCTGAAGCTCAACGCCTCCGATTGTGAAATCATCCTTGATATAGTCTCCGGTCACGCCTTGTCCGCTGTAATATGTGATATTCAGATCCCCAGTACTGACGGTTGTAACCGTTGACGAATCCTTGGCGCTGAAGGTCCCTTCATTACATGTCTGGCCTGTTTTCTGCTGTAGAGCCACACTTGTGCATAGATCTGAGGTGCTGGATAACAGCCAAACATCACTACTCCCGGTATCAACGCCTAGGGCCAAGGTTTGTGGCGGGGTGCCAATCGTGACATTAACTGCATATCCGTGCAGCGCGCCGACATTGTTGATTGTAGCGGAAATGGGATCCCGTTTGATGATTTCTCTCCTTTTTAATTGTGCAGCAAGGGTGGTTGACCGTTGGATACCTAGAGAAACCACATTGATCGCTGAAGCGAAGGTTATCAATGCGCTGATAGCGAGCAACGAGTACGGTTTTTTTGACTTCATTCTGTCGACACACAGTTAGGGGAAAGTTAAAGGAAGGAAGAGAAGGAGGCCGAGGCGCTCCATTTCCTTAAATTAATTCCAAATAACATCACCCACACTGAAGGATCACACTATTGGAACGGTCGTAAATGCTGTGCCGCAGAGCAGCATATGCCCCCCGCCTTATGACAGATCAAGCGACAACAGCCTGTAGTCAGTACTCCTGGTGCCTGAGTTAGGTACGGAACGTCCGGAACAAGGATGCTGTTAATGGCCTCCGGCGTTCTTGCCGACTCCGCCAGAATCATTATTGACCACCATTATTCTGCACTTAGACCAAACAACGTATTCCAGAATTGATCAAGATCTGTCGCTCGTCAGTCTTCGTAAAGCCACACATTTTCCAGCTCCGAATTCACGTTATTATGGCCCCCTCTTCCGCAGCAACAGCTTTGCGGGAGCCGTTCGGTGATAGGGGGCCTGCAAAGGTTTCTCAGAAGATCACAGCCTGCGTAGCTTGTCGCATTCTTGCAGAGCGAGCTTTGCAGGTCTTACCACCTGGAGCTTATTAGCCAAGTCGATTTGGTCTATTAGCAACCGTTTTTTGATATCTTCAAAGCCGATACAGAAGCTTCTATTACCAGCGAATGTGTAGATGAACTACGCTCTCTCAGCAGCTTTTTTGATCTATGCCGCTCAACCTTATTTAATAAAGCAATGGCCATCGATGATAGCTCAGATGGGTTTTCTCGACATATTTTCGAGCTCTATATTCGCTGCGCGAAACTTTCTCTCTTCTCTCACACCTTTCGGAGCTTATCGAAGAGATATTCGAGATTACCAGCAACATTCTCTAATGTAGCAAAATTCGAGCGCTACGCCCTTGAAAGTGCTCCAACCATCGTCCGCTCTGTTGCTTGGGGGACTAAGATTCAGGGATGCTTAGCATATCTACCCTTCTGTTTCGGTATAATGATTGCCTGCGCTAAGAGTTTGAGAATTGCTCTGAATCAAGATTGCGAGTCTGGCGTCAATCACGTCGGTCTTAGATCAACTCCTGGAGCTATGAACAATTCGATGTTCAATTTCGACAATCTTGAGAGTGACTCTATGAGCCCCGAGCGCTTTGGGAGGTCTACTGGCCTGTTCCCTCTCGCTGACGATTTTGATTTGGGCTTTACTCCCCTACAGACCTTATGGAATAATCCGCACAATTAATTGATCACAAGGAGCTCTGGGACCATTTCACAACTGAAAATTCTCGTAGGGCCGGCAACTTCCTTAGAAATTCTGATCACTACAGAAATCTGTCTAAGTGACAAAAACACAGCCCGGACGACACCTCATACTGCAATCCAGGCCTCAACTACAATAATCACCAATTAAGAGCGACGTCGAAGATATTTGAAATTTATCCACGCGCCTGGAGCAAGTCTGTTTCTGGGCACCTGGGGCGTTGATCTAATCAGTCGAATCTCCTGTTCCGACAGCCCACCATGCGAACGTAGTCTATGACCTTGCAACGCTGATAAGTTATGCTCCTCTCTCCCACTCCCAACAAGAGCGTTCTTCTCCGAAATGGCGACAAAATCGCCCTCACGATCCAAAGGCATCTCGAATACGACCGCAGCCTCTTCTCTAGTACATGCAATGTCAACTTGCGGCAGCGCGTTGCAGTATTGTACCGTGTCGTCCACCTCATCAATCTCGCCTCCTAGATGAACTCGTAAAAATCCACCCAATGCTCCGTGATGGTGAACAAAGGGGTCTGAAATCGGACAGATAACTCGGGCACCGCTCTTTGGCGAGGTGGACTCCAGCTCGTTCTCCGGGAAGAGAGTATTGGCTAGCCATCATCATTGATTTATCGCTCATGCCGTGGCACCAGTTACCGTCACGAGAGCCCCGAGTTTGTCCAATTTGCCAAGACGAACGTCGGATTTCTGAAGGAAATCATCCGATTCTCCAGATCCTGGAGCGTGTTTGTGTTGGATGAAGTCGGAAAGCGTTTGAGGTAGAAGTCAGCTCGTTTTTCCTTGGGGAGCTTAATGCCAACATCGAGAACGAAGATGGAGAGATTTTCAGGATAGTGATCAGATGCGGGACGGCCAAGCCATGTCTACGTCGCTGATGCCATGCTCTGCTTCGGTTGTGTTATTGGCATGTTGGGCGGGAAAGCAGATTGCGCCTTTGGAAGACAACAGACCGTGATTGATGATCTTTCTCAACCCATCCTTGGCTTTGATTGCAGCAATTCGCACGCCTTTGTTTGCTATCCGCTCCAGGATTGTAGAGCCTCGTAGTAGCGAGTGATCGTGGATCATGTGTTCTTCAAGTGTCTTTTTTTCGAGGTAGAAATTACCTACAATACCGTGGCCAGCGGTTGAAATGCCTGTGATGATGGATACATTGTTTCGATTTGTCAAGGATCGCGTTGCAAATTTCGCAGTGGCATAGAAGCCGGATTTCACGAAACTGATTAGGTTTGGGAGAATACTGTCCTTGCATCCTGTTTCGAAGTACGTCAAGTCGAACCCGTCAACACAAACAACCACAGTTGGTTTGCGAGGAATTTGGTATTTTCCTCCATGTAGCTCAACATGCCCATGGAGCACTTTACTAGTCGACATATTTTCTTGGATGCATTTTCATATTGAAATTGAAATTTACCGACAGTTGAGAATTTTGGCAGACGAGCAGATGAGAAGTCCGAGATGTCTCGTAATATCGGCACAAAGTGCGAGAAATCTTCTGAAGCGAGTGCTTACTGCAAAAGGTGATATTCTAGCTGGAGACTAGAAATATATTGGACACCTAATACCGAATGCAGCCTGTCTCATATACTAGTGATCATGATTCATATAACATTTATCACGAGAAGCATTCGGAGGATTCGGAGAGAATGGTGGTTACGTGCATCAGCAGGAACACCGACACGTTTAATTTTGTATTGGTTAAGCCCAAGATTTGAACATCTACTATGTGGGCTCATTATCATAAAGCTCCACTAACCGGCTGTCGGTGGGTGGTCTTCTAGTCGTTATCTCTTACGGTTCCAGTGCTCTCGATGTCTTCATTACAGGAAGTGAATTTGTGTGAGGAAGAAGGATCCTGCTCTCACATCTCACCGCCACTGTGACATCCTAGACAATCTCAAATCTTCAGCTGTATCAGGAAAGGCGCATTTCTGTCAGGGACTAGACAACCTTCGCCGTCATTCAAGCGGCATTTACAAGCAGAGTCTTCATTTGGCGTCTCATTGGGCGAAGCGTGCCACTATCCGAGATACAAAATTTATGTTCACGTTTGATCGTTGGCCAACGATCGATCTTCTCAACCGCATTGCTATCAACACTACCTCTTACTCGTTCTAACCCCAAGATTAAATGATAATGACCAAATACTCACGCAAGAGGCCAAGCCTATACAGTCACTCGAGCTTACTCCGCGTATCATTGTCATAATTGATACATGAAGGGCATTAATCTATGCCGTGGTGAGGAATCCATCATTCATATACAAACATCTCCAGAGTTAGCTGGATTTATATTCGTATCCGACTTGCAGGACTTTGGAACCATGAGCATGAATTGGAAAGCATATGGAATCGATTTCCATTCTCAGGAGACAAGCGTCCCATGATATTAAACTGCCTTCAGCCGGGTGACAAATTTGTTGTGTATAACATCAAAAGCTAGATCCAGCGCAGAGATTTTATGTCACGCTCCTCTGTTATATGCTTCGGCGCCAGCTACATTTGCGACCCAAATATTTCTTGCCGGGGGCCCATATCTTGAATTTTATCCTAAGGGGTGTTCATTCTTGATTAATCCGATTTTTTTTACTCGGTGAAACATTCGGGGCACGGCGCTTAAAGCTTGAAATAATTGGCTGCTTGAGAGCCTCATTCAGCCCCTAGGCGCGCTATAATTTATATATCAACATCAGGCGACATTTTTCCTATCTGCTTGTAGGAAGCAAACCATCGATCATGTCGTTGGATGCCGCTCCCATTGATCGCCCCCTGCGACTTCTTTCTCTCGGTAAGTACACGCATAGACTGACGCCTTTCGCGCGAGGCTGCCGAATTTGTGATACTGAATGCCTGATAGATGGCGGTGGTGTTAGAGGCCTATCGACTTTATTGATTCTTCGTCGATTAATGCGTACGATTCGTCGGGAGGAGGATAACTACAAGCTTCCAAAGCCATGTGAATATTTTGACTTGATAGGCGGAACTTCAACGGGAGGGTCAGTAGACATAACACCTTCCTTACCGAAGACCCTCTTTCTGACAACAAGTTAGGTTGATTGCAATTATGCTTGGAAGGTAAGTCACCTTTATCAAGAAAGCCTACTTCAGGCATACCTAGGTAGGAGAATATTAACGATGCTAGACTGGAAATGGATGTCCAGTCCTGTATCGAAGCGTATTGCGACCTCTCAAAAGTTGTCTTTCGCGACGAAAACATTTTTGGAAGGCTTGGGAGAGTGTCTGGACGGTTTGTAAAAGCTTTTGGCGGAAAACCATGGTTTGATGCAAGAAAGTTCGAGACCGAGGTCAAATCTATCGTTAAAAAACGACTGGGAAATGCAGACGCACCACTTGCTACGGGCCACTCTCTTCAAGAGCCATCCAAAGTGTAAGCTACTCTCAGATTAATCTCCCTATCGAGTACAACAACTCAGACTGGTCAACAGTTTTGTCGTAGCTACCAGGGCTGGCAGTACAACACCTGTCCTTCTGCGCTCTTATCCGGCGGCAGAGGAGAGTTACAAACTTGCCATCTGGGAAGCCTGTAGAGCCACTTCCGCAGCACCCCTTTTCTTTGAGCCAATTAGAGTGGGAAATTCACCTCAAGTGGAATTCGTGGACGGCGCAATGGGCAATAACAATCCTGTGAACTTAGTTGTCTCAGAAGCGAGAAATCTTTGGCCGTCGAGTCCCTTCGCGGTAATTTTAAGCCTTGGGACCGGAAAGCCGTCAGCGAAAGCTGTCGGTACTAAAGGCAAGGACGTCCTGGAGACTTGTATAAGACTGGCAACAGAGGCAGAGCATACAGCACGACAATTTCGGGAGAACCAGCCGCACATGTTGCAGATGAATAAATATTTCCGTTTCAATGTTGAACAGGGACTACAAGATGTTGGAATGGAGGAATGGAAGAGCTTGGGAAAGATCATTGAGCCTAATACTATGGATTACTTGGATGAAGTCAAAGACGAGATTGAAAAATGCGCGACGATCCTGAGGAATCCAGAAAGTCAGTAGTGCGTCATATCTGATGAAAATTGGGCTAAATAGAATATTTTCTCTGAACAGGCGTGTTTACAAATGCGGGGAGTCGTGCTGGAGCAATTTTCGACGTTGAAATGACCGCGAGTAAGACATTCATTGGTCGAGTGGAGATTCTCAAAGAAATCGAGACTTGTCTTCTGTATCATCCTCTTGGAAACAATAATTTGAGAATAGTGGTGCTGTACGGGCTTGGGGGTATCGGCAAGACACAGATTGCACTTAAATTCGCGGACATATTTCGGCAAAGGTATGCTGATGGCCTTTGCATGCTACGTTCGTGTGCTCATCTCAACACAGCTACAAATATGTGTTTTGGATCGACGCCAAATCTCAAAGCAGCATCGATAGGAGCCTGGTACGTATTGTTGAGTTGCTTGCTACGAATAGCAAACTGAGAAAGCCTCCGACCTCCTTCTGCTCAATAGCAGAAGTTGTCCCGAAACTAATAGAAGCGCAAGGGAAGTGGCTCCTCATTTTTGACAACGCCGATTTCCTTGACAAGGTCGATATCAGCAAGTATCTACCAGCCCGAGAAATCCCCGGCAATATCATCATTACTAGTCGTGATCCCTCGTCAGCACGACTTGCGGCAGGGGGTAAAGCTATTAAAGTGGGCGAGCTCCCTGAGGATGATGCTATTAAATTGCTTCTTGAATGCTCATGCAAGGGACATGAGGACGACCAGAGGACAAATGCATTAGATATCGTTCAGGAATTAGGTTACCTACCACTTGCCATTGACCAAGCCGGCTGCTATATCTCCACGGAGAATATCACTTATCCACAATACCTGCGTCTCTACAATGATCGCAGGAAAAAGGTACTAGAATACAAGCCAAAAAGGTCCTTGTTATCTCATGAACATACAGTTCTAACTACCTGGGAAATCAGCTACACATATATTGAAAAGCGTAGCCCGATTGCTGTGCGCCTCCTCAATCTTTTTTCTTTCTTCGATAATACACACATATCACTGGATGTAATGAATAAAGGATGCCGCACCAAAAAAAGATGGGGACCTGGAGGATCCTTAATCGAAGTCCGATTGGAGGAGAGCACAGTCCCCCCTTGGCTAACAACACTTTTCTACACTGACGGGGCCTTTGACGAATACGAGTATGAGGCACAGGTGCAGGAGCTCCGGTCATGCTCTCTAGTGCAACAGAATCCTCATACGCGAAGCCTATATATACATCCTCTGGTCCATGAATGGTCACGCCTTCGTCTGAGCAAAGACTACCAGAGACGTATTCTCTACGAAGCCATTGGTTTCCTTTGTCATGCTGTTCCAGTTGCCGACATCGACGATGCCGTGGCTGAAATCGAAAACGATCTTGCGCTGGTCAATACCTATTATGTGACCGCAAGGCTATGGGTGACAGGAGAACCTCGAAGCATTTATGAGCCCCATATGGCGGAAATGGTGCGCGCAGAGATGGCTAATGGTCTATTATCCATTACCGATATGGACCCTATGCTAAGAGCCGAATATACGTTTCTGCTACTCCGATCACCGCTCCATTCAACATCCATTCAAGACACTAGATCTTTCTTCAAACACCGACAAGGATTTCTCACACAGCTAACTAACATGACTGCTGCAGACAAAGAATATTTCACCGCACTTGACATACTCTCGCAAACCCGCTGCTTTGCCGACGGCAGCATATTCTATTTCTCCGTCGCCCAAGCCCAAAAGATCTTGAATCGAGTAACACCTATCAAGCGACTTATACAAGAGAAGCTGGCAGAGAATTCGCTCTTACAGGCCAGTCCCAGAGGAGGGCCGGCCACCTTCTCTGACATAATTTCATCTCCCGGCCTCCAAAGCGTTTTCCAGGCCGGAGTCACACAATACACAGATTATGTTGCGGAGCAAGAGCGTGATTCGTTAACTCGTCCACTTAAACGCCTTCGCACCAGATTCCAAAGACTATCAGGATTTGGACTCGAGAGAATCGCGGATGAGGATTATGAGGCTTGGGCAGAATTTGCAGAAGGAACATCCAGAGAACTTTTGAGGAATCATCAGACTGGGTGGATCCATGAAGATCCAAGGGTCAATGCGGTGTATGGGGAGGCGGTGATTGAGTTGGCGGTAATGAGGTATTTCTATGAAAGGGAGGAGGGGATGACAACTCTGAACTGTTGGAGTCCGACGGACGGGGGAGGAGCAGTGAAGCTGGTGGAGAGGTTCACGGACGGCAGAAAGAGGTTGTGGCTGAGAATGGCCGAAGGTGGTTTACTGAAGAAGGGCATGGATTGAAGATTACCTAAAACTGAGAGAGGGCGAAGCAGGAATGCATTTCAGAAAGTCTAAAATCCTTAGTTGAGGCGGTAACGTCCTTGAATACAGCTTCGAGAATGGGCATTTTCAGTATTTGTCGATCAACAAAGTGCTGGTAGCCGAGGGGCCAGGTTTTTCTATGTCAACTATAAGAAAAGAATGCTTGTAATATTGAAGAGCAGATACAGGGACAATTTTTAAGCAGCATCAATATAGCGGGGTCTCTCACTAGAAGCAATACCTTCGCGACGATGTTAGAGATCCTGGAATGAGATTTAGCCGCTCGGCCATCTTACTCTGAGCTTGTTTCCTGCTGACCTCCTGGCATCAGAGCTCCTCAACTGTGCCATTCATACCATCTGGGGAATAACATATGTGAGAGGGGGGCACCTTACGTCATTCGATGCTGCTCACTGAACTCCTGGGCTTTTGGAGCAGCTGGTATATCAATTCGTTGCAGTAACCTCCTACCCATCAATTAAAGCAAGGCAATACCAAAAGACATACAAAGGCGATTAGATGCAATCTGCGGAATCCGTCACTATCAAGTTTGGATCCCTCTATTGCTCCGTTTTCACCCAAGATAGAGGCTTCTGCAGTAGTATCGGCAAGGGAATCTTTGATTGTGCATAGTCAATGCTGCTGATCTGGGCTCTGACTTGCCACCCTGGAAACCAGTGCTGGATGACACCATATAGAGTATAATCGCGGTCTCTGCGATTAGCGCAGACAAAACTAGCAAATTCCACAAGGGTATCAAGTGACACTTGACCCGTAGCCCTCAAAAGGCATCATCGATCCGCATCATACCGAAAATGTGCTTTGTAAATGATATTTTAGTTAAGAGATGGTGTGGGGAGACTCACCCGTCTACAGGGAGGAAATAGATGGCATCACACGAAGCACTAAAACACCAGCTGTCAACCTATCGCCCACGGAGGGCGCAGACAATCTTCAAATTGTTCGAGAGCAGCAGGTAGCTTTCGGAGATCTGTCTCAGGTTGCAATCAAAAGATGCAGAGAGATAGAAGATGCAGATTCGCTTCCATCTGCTCTCAAGAAACGGCGCACAAAGCGGCCATTCAATGCTGGAAAAATCTTAGACAATTGGTGAGAGCAGCTGATCGGAACTTTGGAGGATGAAGATGTCATGATGATTATTAGAAATGCATTCAGGAAAATAAGTGAAGCCAATATCACGCCGAGCGAAGTTGAATATTTCGATGAAGCAAGTGCAAATAGAACGCCCGAGCTTAATCTCAAAAGGAAATCTCCCAATACTAGGAGGAGCGGACAGGAAAGTTGTTTGGTTTGAGATACTAGAATAATAACTTCCACTTCGGAAGTGACAGCCAAAGTCGAAAGCGTTTTGAGCGATCATGAAGCTGGGTAGGCAAACCATTCAAGTCCACTTCATGCCGGAGCTAACTATTGGTCATAGTTGTCACTCAAAACAAGAGTAGCGCCGTCAGACTTTTAGGCATTCCCCTCATAGTATTGCAGAGCTTCTAAGGGCACCCGAATCATTAAACCAATAGGACCTCGTTCTCAACCTCTCCGTTGTCCACACCCACTAGCATCATGTTGAAATTGGCACACCTTGACCTTCTACCGCCTTCCCGAAGTCTCCTTAATGCGGAATATATACTACAGCCCCGCTGGAAACAGGTCATGATCAAGGCCCGAAGCTGGGGACCACTTCATATGAATTCTAGCGGTCAACGTCTCCCAGTCTCAACACCTGTCAATCATGTCCGGTGGCAATGCACTGCATCACTCAAAAAATTTCGCCTTCTATCCTCCTACTTCTGCCCTACACAATCTGTAATTCATAGCAACCAAAAGTATCACTCTTTCATTTTGCTGCCACTTTCCCTCTAAATACTTTGTATTTCAAAGGCAACCAAATGTACCCCTTCGCTCCAATGGTTTTGTGCAGATTCCTCTTTTCTCGAGAATGGGGATGGAGTCTCACAGACTGCCAGTCCTCCTGACGTTGATTCTAACGGACTTGATAAATTCTTCAACGGGCGGCGGATACTAGAATAGTGAATTAACCGAACTTCCTTGACAAGGTCTCAATCGCGAAATCGTGCTCCTTGCGCAATCGTGTTCTGATATTACACGTAATTCTGCTAGGGCGGTAGCACTGGCGATGAATGGCCTATCAGCCTCCTCTTCCTTCAAAATTGGGTCAAGACTTAAGAGTACTTTATGTCGACGGCTGTGGGCAATAAAGTATCAAATTGAGGTTTTTTGTTGCATATCGCAGCTTGTCACCGCAAAATCGCCATTACACTCAACTTTGGCTCTGAAATGGCATGCCATTTTGAGAAAGTTAACCTACAACAAAACGAATAAGAAACCCAATTCTAGAACTACTTGTAATCAAATATTCTATTGCATATTGTATCCTGTCACCGAAAATGGCTCGTTACGCTCAACTTTGGCTGTGAAGTAGCAGGCTATGTTAAAAACGTCGATATGCAATAAACCTCTGACTGTTGCAGATTAGAGAAGCCTCAAGAGGCAATGTATTTCGGAAGTCTCAGATGTGTAACAAAAAGTCTGATTACTTCCAAACCTCAAGTGACAGCGTATTTTGAACTTGTTGCTGTGTGCAACAAAACGATATGAAACAAAACCTCGACACCTTAGGGCCATTCCTATACTCAGGGCAGAATGTCCGAAGATAGCTGGAACAAGAACCTGCAACTACTTAGAGAGGATTCCGAGACCAGACTCATAGACTTATTCAAGGAATATATCTTGCTTTCTCAGCAATTACTTAAAGTATGGAGGCAGAAGTTGGAAGCTGGACGAAGGAAGCTGGGGTGCATATCGACTAGGTAGGCAAAGACTCCAGCTGTTGATGAAGACCATGTGATACGCGGAAAATTTCCGCGCCCCACTGTCGAATTCTCACGACCTTGGCATCAAGGAATTGACATACACGCCCTTCAATTACAACGCTGTATTTTAGAGGAAGCGGTGTTGCCAAACAGTGTTCCTATATCCGTATATCCTCATCTATTTCCTTCATTTTCTGGGTATATATATATATATATGGACGCTCTCTCTTTCTTTTCGTTCTTTTTCAATCCGCATTTCCTTCATCCCCAACTTTGTGAAAAATGAATTCCAAGCAATTTAAGGATGCTGCCACGTTGGCAATTGATGAAAGTAAGATCCTATTCCTCTGTTCGTTGACGTGGTGTTGATATGTATAGTTGTTAATTACTACGATACGATTGAGGAACGTCGAGTACTCTCGAATGTTGAACCCGGATATCTGAAGAAACTGCTCCCCAGCGGACCACCAGAAGAAGGAGAGTCATGGGCAGATATTCAGAAAGATATTGAGACGAAGATAGTGCCTGGCTTGACCCATTGGTAAAGACGACCGTCATTTCATCGTGTAATACTAACCACCCACAGGCAATCACCAAACTTCATGGCTTTCTTTCCCGCCTCTTCCTCCTACCCTGGCATGCTCGGCGAATTGTACTCTGCCGCATTCACAGCGCCAGCATTCAACTGGATATGTTCACCGGCTGTAACCGAACTCGAAACCGTCGTCCTCGATTGGCTTTCAAAGCTCCTCAATCTTCCTGGCTGCTACCTATCTACTACACACGGAGGTGGGGTCATTCAAGGATCAGCATCAGAGGCGATTGTGACCGTCATGGTTGCAGCACGCGATAAATACCTACGTGAAACAACCTCGAATCTCTCTGGTATTGAACTCGAAGATGCGATCGCACATAAAAGGAGTAAGATGGTGGCGTTGGGAAGTGAGGCAGCACATAGCTCTTCCCAGAAGGCTGCGCAGATTGCTGGAGTCAGATATAGATCTGTTCCAGTCTCTAAGGAGAACGATTTCGCTATGACAGGTAGAGATCTGGAAAAGATGCTAGAGGACTGCAAAGCACAAGGTTTAGAGCCCTTCTACCTCACTACAACGCTGGGAACAACGAATACCTGCGCGGTAGATGATTTTGCCTCCATAGCCTCTGTCCTTGCGAGACACGCGCCTCCGAATATCCCCGGCGAAATATGGGTTCATGTGGATGCCGCCTATGCCGGTGCGGCCTTAGTCTGCCCAGAGTATCAACATCTTACCGCGTCCTTCGATCAGTTCCACTCCTTCGATATGAATATGCACAAGTGGCTCTTAACAAACTTTGATGCCTCCTGTCTATTTGTGAGAAAGAGGAAAGATCTAGTTGATGCTTTATCGATTTCACCAACCTATCTCCGTAACGAATTCTCAGAGAGCGGACTAGTGACTGACTATCGAGACTGGCAAATCCCCCTTGGAAGAAGATTCAGAAGTCTGAAGATTTGGTTCGTGTTGAGAACATATGGAGTTAAGGGTTTACAAGAGCATGTTAGAAGGCATGTGAAATTGGGAGAGATCTTTGCAGACTTAGTACAAGGTCGAAAAGATTTGTTCGAGATCATCACAGGACCGAATTTTGCACTCACTGTTTTCAAAATCGTCCTCAAGGTTGCTGGTAAAGAGCAGCAAGACAAACTTACGAAAGATGTGTATGAGTTGATCAATAAAAGAGGAGAAATCTACATTACTTCGACTGTTGTCGGAGGTACATACGCGATTCGAGTCGTCAGTGCGAATCCAATGGCAAACGAGAAAAATATTCGCAAAGCCTTTGAAATCCTAGTGGATACGACCGAAGAAGTTCGAGATAGGAAGTTAGTGAAAGGGGCGGTCAATGGCATTGTTCAAAATGGCGAGGGAAAAGGTGTTGGAGAAGTAGCTGTCGTGAATGGATTATAGGAGCAACGACGGACTTGTTAAGAACTGCTTGTTGAGATAATACATCTTCCGAATAGATCAGGTCGAATAGAAAATCAAGATCCAAGGCCTATCCTTACCCAAGATCCTCGACTGGGAACACTCTCAGCAATGATATTGTTGGAAGTCTTTCGACGAATCATAATGCAGATCAGTAATCGAGGTCTCAGCCCAAGCTCTCCTTCTCGTCTGCTCCACCTTGGCCTTGGCGTCAAGTAATATAAATCGGTAACATACTCGCATAAAATCTGAGATATGGCTGACAGCCTGAAACAGGCCGATACACATTTCAGCCCTCGCTTGCGGACACGGGATTTGCAGGGATTGCGAACGTGCAGTGGCCGGGGGTTGAAGATAAGCAATGTGGGGTAGTTGGTATCTGCGTACCAAGAAGTACCTAAGGGATCAAGCATTTGCTTAGGGACGTTGAACCGCTGCGCAAAATTCTTGGGAAACCTGAGGCACGACAATTCTTGCCCCACGGTATACAACTGCATTTTTCGCTGGGCTCGAGCCCAGAAAAAAGGCTCTTATCTTACCCCGGTTCGGCAGATCCGATCTCGAGGGCCTGATCTACACTTAAGGATCTTATTTTGCGTACAACTACAAGCAAGGGTTTAGGGTACATGGTACATGTTATCTCGTCTCACCCCATTCTGGCATACGCCAGCTGCAAGCCATAGCATGGTGGCGCATACACCCAGGTAAGGGCATAGATAAGTAAGTCCGCGCTCTGATTTGCTTGTCATCTACAACAAATTTCCTCTGTGCTCCCACAAAAAGTTTTCCTCATCCTGGCGCAGACAGGGCAGCTTCAAGGAAGCACCTCTGATAACATCTGGGAAGCTCATTCGCCTTGTAAGAAGCTGACAATGCGCCAGCGTGGGCACATATGATTCTATTAACGTTTTTATTCGGTACCAGCAAAGCAGGATCAGTCTAGATCTCGCATCTTGGGACCATGTCCTGCGGGATACCATGTGCTTTTTCAAGACCTTGCAAGAAAAATAAATTTGTGGTTCTGACAGCCGTCAAGCTGGGAGCTTAAATGAAGCAGCAGTTCCCTGTGGGCTTCAGCTCCAGAACCTTCTATCATTGTTTTACATACTCTATCTCATAACCAAGTCAGGATGTCGACAACTCCACCTTGGCTCGATACTGGCGATAATGCCTGGCAGCTTACTGCAGCATCTCTGGTTGCTCTTCAGAGTGTGCCAGGTCTAGTTGTTCTCTATGCTGGCTGGGTCAAGCACAAATGGGCAATAAATTCCGCGTTTATGGCATTCTATGCCTTTGGTGCTGTCCTTGTTTGTTGGGTTCTATGGGGCTATAAAATGGGGTTTGGAGAGTACATGTTACCCTTCGTGGGAAGGCCAGGTCCCGCAGTCGCCATGAACTATCAAGTTGGACAGTCGTGCCTGCCATCCGCCGACCTCTGCCAAAACTTTCCTCAATCGACTATGGTATATTTCCAGTTCGTCTTCGCGGCCATCACACTAGTTCTCATCGCTGGCTCATATCTTTGCCGCATGAACTTCTTCGCTTGGATGCTCTTCGTCCCACTATGGCTGACCTTCTCATACACAATTGGAGCTTACTCGCTATGGGGTGGCGGCTTCTTGTGGAAGATGGGAGTTATTGACTACTCTGGAGGATACGTCATTCATCTCTCTGCGGGAACAGCAGGGTTCGTTGGTGCCTGGTGGATCGGACCTCGCATCGAGGAAGATCTCGAAGACAATCAACCCAACAATATTCTTATGATGTTAGTAGGCGCTGGTATTCTCTGGATTGGATGGAATGGTTTCAATGGTGGTGATCCATATGCTGCCAGCCCCGATGCAGGCGTTGCAGTTCTGAACACCAATCTTTGCACAGCAGTCAGCTCTCTCGTCTGGGTTGGCATGGATCTCATCTACTTCCGCAAGCCATCCGTTATTGGAGCTATCCAGGGTATGATCACTGGTTTGGTAGCAATCACTCCGGCAGCTGGTGTCGTCGCCGGATGGGGAGCAATCTGTCTTGGTATCGGATCTGGAGTCATCCCATGGTTATCCATGAACATTGCCGGCCGCAAGCTCACTCTCTTCTCACACGTTGATGACACCCTCGAAGTCTTCCATACCCACTTCGTCGGGGCCCTTGTTGGGGGCATCGGGACTGGTATCTTCGCCACCGCAGATGGTTGCGCCGCATTCGGTCTCACCAACCCCGGTGGAGCCATCGACGGAAACGGCAAACAAGTATGGCTCCAACTCGTTGGGGGTCTCTTCATCATCGGATGGAACATAGTATGGACCTCATTGATCATGTGTTTTATCAAGTTCGTATGCAGGATCCCATTGAGGATGACGCAGGAGCAGATGGAGATCGGTGATTATGCTATTCACGGCGAGGAACCATACACATTTGCACATTATAATATTAAGCATGAGGATGCGTTGTCAAGGAGAAGAACTATTCCGAGGAAGGGGGATGAGGAGAAGAGTGGGGTTTTGATGGGCAAGGATCCTAGTGCTACGGCGACGAGAATGGTGAGTAGTGGGGATAGTATTAAGGAGGTTAAGGGGGATGAGAAGGGGGTTGCGACTTCGACTGGGGTGACGGTTGATTCTTCTTCTTGATTGTAGATGTAGGGCTTATCAAGGTGTTGGGTGGTTGAGATGTATATTGTTGTTCTCGAGTGTGTAGTTAAGATATTTGAGTTGGGAAGGTAGCGTTCTGAATGCGTGCAATACATAGGAGATTATATTTCCCCCCATATTTTTCAGCCTCCGACTATCCCTCCTATCGTAGATCCTGACAGAGTAACAGCCTAGACACTTGCCCCACACTTTCTAGCACAATCATATTATCAGGTTTCAATCTGGACTCTAGATACATACCCTCCACTGTTCTCCATTTTCTGACACGTTCGAACCTGTTGTGGGCCTATCAATTTCTTGTGTGCCGTGTGTTTCTCCTGCCAAAACGCCACACACATAGAGTCTTCAGCGGCTCCATGTGCGGAAGCACGTGCGTTCCAGCACTGATGCCGCTAAAATTTAGTGAATGTATAATATCTATAGGTATGCTTGGAACAAGCCGTCTATTAAACAGTGATATAGAGGCCTAGCTTTCGTTTGCTGCATATGTACTATATATTATGTAGAATGAACAACTCATTTTTAACAAGTAAAGCGCATATTTAATTGGTCGACATTCTTTCAACTGCCAACGCGGGAGATCATCATCCACCCCGCAAATCCACGCCGTTTCTCAACGTCATAAAGATATCGACGTAAAATATCTACAAACCCATCCATCAAGCCCGTTTTCAAAGGTCAAATTACATTTGCTATACTTCTAATAGGAAAAATTGACCAAAAATGCGAGTCCTATCTCAAGTCATATTGCCCTTTTGGCTCACTACGGCTCTAGGGCTAGACGTCCAACAGCCTCTCCTCTCAACTGAAATCCCCATTTCTCAACCGCCCATAGGATTTGGCACATGGAATCTCAAAATCTCCCCGCAAAACACATCAGATGTTGTCTCCCTCGCAATTCAGACAGGATATAGACAGATTGACTGTGCTGCTGCTTACGGGAATGAGAAAGATGTTGGGAGAGGGATTAAGGATGGTTTGAAGAAAGCGGGTCTCAGGAGGGAGGATATTTGGGTTACGTCGAAGTTGTGGAATGATCAGTATGAGTTATTTCTTTCATTTTCACATGTTCCTCTATCGCAATTTTTCAAAGTTTTCTTGCACAATCAGGCGTCTTTCAATCTCAATTGTCCAAGATTATCTCGTACCTATATAGTATCCTAATCGTTCATTTCCATCTCCTATATTCAACATCTACGATCCAAGACTGTCTCACAGATTCCAAAATATATTATCTCTAATGAATCACCGCTTTTGACCAAACGGAAGACTAATCGTTTGGGCACAGCCACGGCGATCCCGCACGCGTGGAAGCAGGTCTTAACCAAACCCTCAAAGATCTCGACCTAGAGTATCTTGACCTCTATCTAATGCATTGGCCTGTATCCAGCTCGCCCAAAACCAAGAAAAACGAAATCGAGTTCATAGATGTACAGCTCCCCCCATGAAATTCTCACCGACCTACTAACCACTTCCAGACCTGGAAATCAATGACCACCCTCCCCAAATCGCGCGTCCTTAACATCGGAATCTCCAACTTCTCTCCCCCTCAACTAGTGACACTCCTCAACGTGACCGATACAAAGCCTTTCGCCCACCAAATGGAACTCCATCCCTACCTCTCCCAACCCTCCTGGCTCGTCACTCACAAAGCACTCGGAATCGCCGTGACCGCTTACTCGCCTCTCGGGAACTCCAATCCCACCTACGACGACGGAAAGACCCCGGTACTGAAAAATCCCGTCATGGTTGAGATTGTGAAGAAGAGAAATTGCACGGCAGCGCAAGTGGCGCTGAGTTGGGGTATGAGTAGGGGAACGAGTGTTATCCCGAAGAGTTCGCATAGGGGGTATATTGAGGAGAATTTTGCGGCGCAGGAATGTGTGTTGAAAGATGAAGATTTGTTGAAGATTGAGCACATGGCGGCGCAGTATTTGACGAGGTTTAATAATCCGAGTAAGGGTTGGGGTGTCAAGCTTTTTGAGGGGTTGGAGGGGATTCCGAGATAATAGGGATAGATTCGAGTGTAGATAGGTCCTGTTGTGGCAGAATAATTGGGATTTAAGTTCTAGCTAGAGAAATGGAATGGTTTATAGTCCACTGTCTCTTATTTTCGACGCTGTGAATTGGGACTTCTGATCACAAGTCAATACCTATATCTATATATAATCGGAGCTTAGAAAGTCTATGGTTTTCATATAAAGAATTTTATATCAGGTAGGTCTATAATTATGTATTGAGGCCGAACACTAGGGATGATCTGGACAAAACTATATCTTTCAAATTAACAGAATGGGTTTCTAATTTCCCCGCAGAAATTGAAGATGACAGAAGGCAGTAGAGAGAAACTTTTCATCCATTGATCCATTGCCAATTGACCATTGAATTACCCTGGTAGAGACAATACCTTCAGAAATATCGTTTATTCGGTGATAGTTTTGAGTATGTATAGGGCATAGGCCGGTATCATGATGTTGAGATGCAGGGCGGATTACGGGGGGACGATGATCTCTCGCATTGCTTGGTATCGAGAGCAATGACATGAAGGACAAGAATTTTGTCCATGTTTTGAAAGTGGAGAATGTGAAACTTAAGTCAGGCAATGAAACTGCTCGAGAAATCACGAATTCCTAGAAAATTTGGACCTGGCTTGGGAATCTATATCTTGTAATGGATTGTTCAATAATTTTCACCCGCCGATACCCTAACTGCTCAATTATTTGGGAACACTCTTGATAATCTATATAGAGAGTTTGATACCCGAATCTGTTTCGGATGGTCTCTCTGAAGTCTGAACCTTCCTGGCCCCTCGATAGTTTGTGACCTGCTAAGAGTTTGATGGTTATAGTTTAGCCCAAGTCAGGAGATCAAAATCGGCCGCAATAGAGACAGACTCTTGATAGGTCGATCTTGAAGTTCCTGTCTACTGTTGTAATTCGAGAGTTTTTTAAGACATTGTTCGAGATGTACCTCTCGTACGTACTTGGAACCTTTATAAAAGTTCAGTTGCTCCCATTCTATGAGTTGCGAGTCAGCATTGGAAAAAGCTAAGTCGTGAATAACGCGGTCACTCCAGCACCAGCGTTCACTGGGAATGATGAGGCGTCTTACAATTCTCTACTGATCTTTAATCTCTTTGCTCATAAACGAAACAAGGAGGGCCGGATGTGGTATCGTTAACACGTCTCTTGTAGGAGCAAAGTATATTGGCCATACATTTCGAACGTTGTAGAAAAGCGGGAAAAAGCTGTTCAGAGCTTCATTGCGCGACTCATGGCAGACCTTTAGTGCAATCGGTCCTCCAGGTGCAAGCACTTCTCCGTCAATAAGGGAGCGGCATTTTGGCTTCCATTCCCCCCTCCAACCGTGGTACGCTCCATAGTTGAAAGGGCTGTAAGAAATATATCTGGGGCCAGGGAACGTTTCACGCCATATTTTCAACCGAAGCTCAACAGGTAGTTCGTTGAGCTTTGTAAAGTTTCGTGCAGCATCAGTGACTGGCACTGAGGCAGGTTGAATCTGGCGGTTAGCGTCGCATGCAGGAAGTGTTCGAGGTTGCTCCGGGACTACGGATAGCTTTAGCAGGAATCTTGACAGTTGGAACAAACACAAATGCTTACTGGATCGAAGTTGAAGCCGTTCTATATCCGGGTAGTCGTAGTACGGCAGAGGCCCACTCTGACCGGTCTCTGTGTTATTTTTCACTTCATCCATAATGGGCGGTTGACGGAGTTAAGGTGGAGTGCACAACGAAAAATTCTCGAATATTTCAGATTGTGTTAATTTGTGCGCCCATTCCCTTAAGGGCCCGGGGAACCGTTCTTTGTCTTGCTTGGATCGCACCATGTCATCCCCACCCAAAATAATCTGTAGACACCTATTGGTACCTAGAAAAATTAGTTACGTGGCTACGAAAGACGAAAAAGTAGTGTCAAGACATTCATTGTTCGATAGTTCTCCAGACAATCGTGTGATTCTCTGGCTCAGAGGTTGCCGGGTGCTGCTACATGAATCTGCTAGCTGTCGAATTTGGAAGCGATTCTCGATTGAACTATGCGTTCATTTTCATGGTAAGATAGAGATAGCTCATAGTGATTGCTATATCCTGAGATTGACAGATCTAGGGTAATACTTAGCCATATCTAAAATTCCTTTGTTGGATACAGGGCCATCCAGGACGCGCTTCTATTGACCTAATGACCGAGCATTTCGACTAACCCACCTCTCATGATACCATTTAAACCTGAAGTGATGCACTTATAGCCCTCCCAAGATGTTTAGGGGACCTAGTGAGTAGAGTAGCCCTATGGTGATAGGAAGTCTAGAATCTGATAGTCTGCAGATATGTGACGGATAACTTCCAGATTTTGCACCATCATGCCAGCTTCCTTCTTGACCCTTGCATAATCCACAATATCGCGTGTCCTGTAAAAAGAGACCGCGGTCCCATCTCCACAGTTAGCCGCCGGTTGTTCTATAAGTTGGAAGAATATCTCCTTCAGCATTCGGAATTTCTGGAGAATTCGCAATATTACGCGTGGGCGACGGATCCATATCATACGTTCTATGGCGATTCTCTTAATCAAATCTAGGGAATTCTGGGGCAGGGTGTATAAATCCGCAAGGAGCTTGTCAACGTCGTTCTCGGAGTATGGCCAAGTGTTGGGCCCGATGCTGAGGATATCGCGCTCGAGATCTACCCAAAACGGGATGGAATTCCCTGGATTATTGAGCTGTGTATAAAGGCCTGACCTTCGAATAGCCCTTTCTGACTCTGTGCACGCTCCAAATAGATTTGGAGGTTCGTAGCAGTGGTCCGGTGCTGGGAAATTTGGATGATAGTCGAAAGTCTGTTGCCATTCGCCGTTGACCACAGTTGCCCGGAGGATGCGTGGCAAGGGCCGGGAATACCTCCAAATTATTGATCTGAGCTCTGATGGAAGCCGAGGGAAGGAATGGAAGGTGCCTGTACTTCATTATTAGCAATCAACATACGGCATGACCACCGTGTACTCCTTACGTTGTGCATCATAAGCAACGGCGGCGTTAATTGACTCTGGGGTGGCACCCTGATTACTAATTTCGACAGGAGTAAGCTCATTCATCCAAGTTGGAAGTTTTCTTGCCATAGCCACAGTTTTCCAGGTCTAATTGTTCCTGGGGCAGTCTGGTGTAAAAGATTAGCCCTGCTTAGGACACGCGAATGACAGGGAGAGGACAATCGTAGAGCGAGACTCACTGATGCACTTTTTAGTCTTGCTGAAGGGTCTCTTATTCTTACAAGAAGATTTTCTGGGGAGCCTCGCAGGCAACGCTTCATTCTACACTTTGAAGGAATTCACAGAAGGAAGTGACTATTGAGATTTATATAGGGTGTTTGGGACCCCCCATAAAATAGGAGCTCGCTTCACGCGACAACGCAATATGATGCAGTTCATAAAGGTGAGGTGAGTATGATATGCGTGCATACACACCCTCAGCAAACAGATCCTACAAGGAAAAATCACATAACACACTGGTGAAATGAGAACAGTCCAATAAAACGCGGAAGTACGCCGGAGAGCAGCCACTTTGTCAACTACTGTCACCCTTCGATGCCGCCATCCGACAATGTTCATGTCTTGGAACTATTTGGATGACCCTGTTCCGCTGAAACATTGAGAAGTGCTTTTAACATTCTCCATCGATAAAAGTGCTCTCTTTTATATGTATAGAGCGTTAATCCTTTGATGACCCCTCAATTCATCTAATCAGTTGTCTATTTGTTCATGCAAGAAGCAAAGTCATCTAATTCCTCATCTGGATTGACACTATCATAATTAATTTGATAGCTATTACATGCATTGATGCAGGACTGATGTATTTGATATCGATATATGCAATTGTAAGATAAGTATTACGTTGCGAAGGGTGGCTTCCATCTCGGATCTAGAGCCAAACAAATCTTACCCCGCTAATACACCATTACTGATGGCTTCCGCACTATCCGGCAACATCAATGAGCTCTCATCATCAAACAATCAAATTTTCAAACAAGATTTGTATCACGATAACTTAAAATGGTTCACGGAAAAGCTACAGCTACGATTGCTGGCCGCACTATCGCCGAGACTGATGAGTATGAGGAAGTTGAGGGTAATGTCTATGTGAGATCTCCAAGATTGGAATGATGATTGTGTTTACTAATTATTTGATAGTTTCCACCTTCGTAGGTAATTATTAAGCAATTGGAGGCGTTGGCTGATGATAGTAAAGCTCGGTCAAGTTGGAACTGTTGAGCAAGACTGATCATACGACCCGTTGTCCATGGAAGGGAGATGCGAGTTATTATACTATCAACCTTGATAGTAAGTCATAGATCCTCGGAGATACACAGGTGCTGATGTGACCAGAAACCGAGCTGAATAACGCTGCTTGGTATTATCCGGCTCCAAAGGAGAAGGCTAAGAATATCAAGGACTACATTGCATTCTGTAGGTCTTCAATAATTTTTAATGTAATACTTTGCTTTAGCTTGTGTATTCGGACCGTATTGTTCGACCCCAGTTGAGGGCGGAAATGGACATCGAAAGGTTGTGGTTGGAAGTTGAATGCCATTGCATAGCCTCATCTTTGTGTTCTTCTCGTTATATCCCGCTTGGATACTGATTGCGGTTAATAGACAAGAACGTTGTGACCGTCACGAAGGAGTAGGTCGAGATAGGTAGTCGGAATTGCAAATGAAGGCGTTGTCTCCTAACCCTCGAATGATCCTCATGCTTTGAGAGTTGTCTAGTCCAAGCATAAATGCTATCAATCCTTCCACCTCTGATATTGAACGTGCAAGAACTGTACGCCCTAACTAGGTTATCTTCTGCCACCCCGCAGCTTAATAAAGCATCGTTGAGGGTACCCGGTACAACTAGATCGCTAAGGCCATCTACAATATTGTCATTGGTGCTGTTCTCGCAAAATATCCCCTCTGATTGGGCTGTCTCTGAAGAAGGAATAACCCTAGAAAAGCAATTGTGAAGGCTTTAATGAGAGATGACTTAGCTTGCTGCCAGAGACTCCATATGAAATATAGCACTGGATGAAAAGTATTTGCCATGCGTTTCTCCAATTCATTGATGTTGGAAACCCCCTCGCTGACGTAAGTCACACGAGAAAACACGCCCCGCCAATTCGCCGCGTCTCCCAATCTCCAAATTCCATCCCCACAATCTCCCAGTGCAACACAGCAAAAATGGGTGACGCCTCCGAAGCCCACTACAATCATGGCAACCGTGCCTTCCTCCAGTCTTTCATGGCAAGAGGAACCATTAACTTCGAAGATGGACAAAATGTTCTATCTGAAATCTTCACAATTCAAGAAGGTACAACTCCCCTCTCTGCCAACCCTACCAAAAATCAAATCACTGACATTTGAACACAGGACGCAGAACGAAACCAGAAGACGTAACAATGGAAGATTTTAAAAGCTACATCTCCGCCGCAGCAGACGCCCTCTCCCCCTTCGACTACGAAATCAAAACCACTCTCCACCAAACCACGCGCCAACGCACCTGGTCCCTCATAAACTCAACCTCTGATCCCTTAACTCAAATTGCGACCATACATACAGCGGAGGAAATTGGGTTTACAAAGAGGATGTTGGATGCGATGTTTGAGACTTTTAATACGAGAAGGAAGGAAGTTATGGCTGTGACAGGGATGCAGGCTTTGAGTCAGAAGATTCTGAAAGGGAGTGGTGGTGGTGGGAGAGCGAGTCTGGGGGAGGGAGAGGGCGAAAAAGCTGCGGATAAGGGGCTGACGTCTAGAGAGGCAGAGACGTTGTTAGATGCGTTGATTACGGAAGGCTGGTTTGAGAGGAGTAGGGAGGGTTTTTACACGCTTTCTCCACGGGCGCTGATGGAATTGAGGTCCTGGTTGGTGGAGACGTATAATGAGGAGACGGATGATCCTGGGGAGTGGCAGCGCATTAAGTTTTGTGAGGCCTGCAAGGAAATTGTGACGGTTGGACAAAGGTGTGCGAATTTGGAGTGTAATGTTAGGTTACATGATATTTGTGGGACTTATTGGAATTCGAGGCCGGACAAGAAGTGTCCGAAGTGTAAGACGGACTGGGATGAGGAGCATTGGGTAGGGCAGAGGGTTGTTACTTGCACGGATGATTATTTGAGGGGGAAGAGGAGAAGTGGTGGTGCTGTTCCGAGTCGGGGAAAGAGAGGTAGACAGCAGGAAGAGGAAGAGGAAGAGGAAGAGGTTGAGGAAAATGCGGGCGAAGAAGAAGAAGAATAGGGGATATAATACGATGGGATGGCGGCGTAAGGGGCGAAAATTCGGGTTGGAGTTTAGGGAGGATATTTGAAAGGCGTTATGGAGAACATATAGTGTCGGTGTAAGCGGTGCCGAAGGTTGCACAGGTACATCTAGAAACAGGATCCAGTCCTTGCATTCATTTCGAAGATGCCGCAAGTCCTGCTAGTATCATATGTCATGCCATTCGATGATAATCACCCAAGGCAAAGCTGCACCGCTAAACTCGTTGTCCATAACCATTTGTTCAATTTCTCCGCATCCCTTGTGTTCACATCTCCTTGCCCGCATCTTAGGTCTTGAGGCGCAATGCTAAAACTGGTAAGACCTTCATTCGCAAGCTCTATACACTTTAGTTAGATCGAAAGTTCTCTAGATTTTGGATGCTATGTTACCTTGTTTTCGTGCCTTTTCTTGTGCTGCTTTTTCTTCATCTCTTTTTTGGAAAAATTGATATAGTCCAAGAAGCGTTCGTGAGCATCAACATGTATTCGAGAGCGCACCCAAATCGTCAAGAAGCGATCTTTGATTTCAGCCGCTTCCTTATTTTCCACATCTATAGTATGGGGAGCCACGCGTAAATGGAGTGGTCATTCGGCGGTACGGCAGATTTTCTGTCCTTGAGTTGCGCTGGCGGCTCGTAATTTTTCAAAATCGCGGCTTGCGGCTTGCGGCTTCCAGCTGAGACTGCAGTTCTACCACAAGTTCCTCGAGCTCTTGCTTTTGATAAGGAATGTGGCTTTTGACCTGCCATGTCGCGCTTTCTTCAAGACTGGGGCTGGAGACTTTCTTCTTATTTGACATGATTATCAGATGTTACAAGGTTGTAGTCGCAATTGCAATATCCGAAGAATCTTGGGCAACCGTGTGCAGGAATATGTACTTCACTCAACTTGTATTTGACTTTACTGCCTGTTGTTTTGATCTGAGTGGATACTCAAACCAGATAGCAGACAACGTCCCCAAGTGAATAGTGAATGCGCTACCCTAGATGTGGAGGTGCTCATAAAGTGTAGAGAAAGTCCTTTAATCATTGTCTCCGAGTTTCTGAAACATTCATAGGGTAGGCGAATGCTTTAGGCTGGTGAATTTCCGAGAAAGAAGAGTTTGTACCAGTTTATCTATCTGGAGTTTTGTCAGAACATTGGGATAAGATTTGGGGAATCTGCTTAAGGTTGCATATCATCCACGTGAATAAACATTCAGTAATAGCATTTATTTCGAGGAGGTCGTCGATTATACTAGTAGCACTGTACTGCTTCTAGATAAAATCTCAAATGCAAAGCTGCAACGCTAAAATCTCGTTGGCCATCACCTGTTGTTCCCATATCTCATTGTGTCTCATTTCCCTTGCCAATATTTGTGTCTTCACGCTAGTCGTCGGCGGCCATCGCGGTCCCTTTAAACGTGTGGTTAGACCATGTATTTCCTCGAATCTGGACATAACGTTACCTTGCTCTTATGCTTCTTGAGCTACTCGGTCTTTCACCTGGTCAAACTTGTTCCGAATCCGGTTAAGGATTGACGTGTTTTCGTACTGCCAGAGTAGTATTTGCTGCCTCGAAGAACCTAAAATTAAAAATGGGGAAAGAGTTTATATGCCTTCAATATAAGGAACGAATAAGAAGGTTTCTGACTAGCAAGATAAAAAATATGGCGGTTTTCAATAAAGCGATTTAATTAATTAAATATAAATCTAGTCAAAATAGAGAAATCTAATTAATTTAAAATTATATAATACTACTATTTATGAAAGGTGTTTTTAAGTATTATTTATTTATATATATTTTGAGTATATATATATAATATTTAAAGATAATAATATTCAATTGACAACCATTTCCTCTTACCTTGCTATGTTTGATTGCGACTTCCTTAGCAGTAAAAAGTATTGTAAGATTTGAGGAAACCTGTACGATACAATAATAATATAAAAGTATATACTCATAATCTACTAGCTACTCCTAAATATGTCTCTTTGAAGAGAGAAAAGCTTCAAAAAGGTTTCTGCAAGTCATTTGCCTGATAACAGTGCCTTAAAGTCTCAGGAATTGTTTTACGTAGAGGCCAAGAAATAATATATGACTTATGTTCCACCCTCAACGTGTGAGGTAAACCCAAACTTGCGCAGAAGAATCTTCCTTTCAAACGAAAATAGAACTAAATTGACTAAATCTAAACTACAGTGGATAGGTACGCTGAATAAATTCATATATGGCTTGGGCAGATCCAATTTCAAAAGACCAACACTGCTTGATTATATCTCCGCAAGTTATTCCATTAACATCAGGAAACTTGTCAGCCTTGTAGTTGGTTTCAACCTCGTCACTATCCAGTTCTGCGAAGGGATATTGGCCAGTCATTATAAAGTAAATAGTAGAACCCAGGCCAAACAGATCGTCTTCTATTTTTGGTCGCTGGCACCAATCAAAATTAGGTGGTAGAAACCTCGCTCCTGCACAAGCTGACGGCTGTGAACCTTGGACAGATGAGCCACTGAAGTCTGCGATTTTGATACTGAGATTTGCGTCGAGAAGAAAGTTTCTAGGCTCCACATCACAATGAATCACACCTGCATTATGAAGCAATTGAAGCCCTTCAGCCGCCTCCTGCACCCATTGAAGTCGCTGCATTACAGAAGTCTTGTCGTTCTGGGCAAGAAGAAAATCTTTCAAGCTACCATTTGGTGCATATTCCATTGTAAGAACGCAGTGTTCCGGATCCCAATTCATGATTCGAAGTAGGCGGTGGTGACATCCTAGCATCTCATATATACCGCTCTCCACCGTTATATCTCTACGGCAATCGTATGCTCGAGTACCAGGCCATGGCGATTTGATGACATTGCCAGATGGCAAGCGTTCAATAATCCCTGATGTGCCGCTAGACAGAAGGTCGCCTTTGGAATCTCTTATGCAGTTTTCGACGTTGATAATAGGAACAGTATGGCCAGCTGCTGTAGTTGCTAGATCCTGGAATAAATTATTAAATAAGAACGTACAGGTATATATTGAAGCTTACTGCTACAGAGCTTTCCTGGTTGGTCAGATTGTTCTGACTTTGAAGCATTCTTTCTTTATGCAACTAGTGACGGACGAGAGATCCGACTGGTGAGTCACATCTCCTCAAGAATGAGAATAATTAAGCGTTGGTAAGTTGGTTTGAGAGTTATTAAACGAAAAAAGCGGTTTGCGGAGTTTGCTTGTCTTTAAGAGGTCCGTGGAAACTATTTATGGGTTTGCCAAAGTATAATTGAGTCTAACTCCATATAGCCTAGACGAATTGGCTAAGCAAAATGTTGATGAGATCGAATTTCGTACTAACCCATCGTAGACAATGGAGTTACGACTTTGTAATTCTATCTTAGAGGTCCTTTTGGGACTGACAATCTATGCGCGGCTCTGCTCACCACTTCAGATGGGGATGGTGCTGGGCAGCCACCACGGCCGGCCGATTTACTTCAAACCTCTAGTGTTTTCCTACCAATCGAACCACCCAGCTCGGGAGGAGTATCACCGTCGACTATAACTTGAAACTCACCTAGACGAAACTTCGATGCTCAGTCGAGCGGTACAACATCAATCTTCGAGTAATACACAGAATACACAATAGCACATTTCCCGTGCAAGATATATAACTCCATTCGAGCTTAGGCCTTGGATACGTTGCTGTGAAGGTTTTCCCTGCGAGGTTTAGTAAGTCTTGAATTCACAGCTTCTGCAGCTAGCAGGAGTTGCAAGATGCTTTATAGACAATCATGTATCTAGAGAGCGCAGCAGAAACATGAGCATAATTGCTCTCCAAATGCAAATTTTACACCCAAATCACAAATTATCTCCTTCCCCTTCTTAACCTATGTTTTTCATATCGTGACCAAAACAAAGATATCTCCCCGACGACAATTCAAGCCCCTCCTCGCCGTCCCATTTCTCCTTTGAAACCCTGAGCGCCTATCGCTGAGCGTAGCCCTCATCTTTATGGTTAGGACACTGAGCCCGGCTTGTAGTTGAACCCTGTTCCTTATCTGGGGGGTTTGCGCATTGTGTTCCCGAAGCTTTAGCTGCCGCACAAAGATTCGTGACTCTGGTCGTGGTATTGCAAGAGGAAGGACAACCGCGGTATTTTGTCACCGAAACGAGCACCTCACACATTCTGTCTTCTTGTGTTAGTGGTTACATATACCTTACACACTGGGTATGTAATGCATGTACCTGAGTTCGAAAAGGGTACGAGCTAAAAAAAAAGAACAGTAATTTGAGATGTTCAGAGAAGCTAAGATAAATAATTGATATTTGGGCTTGAAAAATGTATTGGGGAAGACTGGTGGGACCATTCTTTTTATACGATGAAAATGCATACGTGACATCTGATCTGGAAGAGGTTGCAGCCAAATCCATGGCTCTGCACCAAGATCCTTGCTGGTTCTGCAAAAAAATATGCCCTGCAACCTAAGGGTATCACGAATCAGCGGAGGGCCTCTTTGTTCCCATCAAATCCTAGTATTCATCTCCAGACAGACGACGGTCTTCAAAACTACTCTAATTCTCTATATACTTGTGGAGTACATCTGCCGCTGTAGACTTGCCAACGCGCGTGTCTTTATTATTGAAAAGCATCAGAGACGTCCTCGAATGACCCCTCTAAACCTCGCGAATTTTTCTACTAGTCGATAATACCGAAGTTGCAATGACTTCAAGCGGCAGTACCGACTGTACGGATCTTGTGCAGGCTACAAAGACAGCGATAAAGTTCAATAACTCGTCCAGGATCTGCCGCACTATTTTCGTGTTGAGGATGTTATAGCGCAGGAAGGCTACTCCGAAGTGGAATATACGCATAGGGGATCGAGAATACTAGAGGAAGTTAGAGAGGAATTTAAAAAATATTTTGTATGATCTAAGAAGGAATAACAAATCTCTCCATAAAGATCTATATTAATGCATTGTAGCTTCTCGATTTCATTAAGCCGATTATCCCTCTTTCCACCGTCAAAAAGTACCACCCCTCTTACGGAATACGAACTATAATTATTACTTATTTTTATTGCCTAATTATAATAATTAATTAACATTTTAGATTCATAATTCTTTTTGAATAGGCTAATCTTCTAAATAATATTTTCTTTTACTATAATTACTTATTACTGTTTTAATTTAATTTATTGTTTTATTTTATTGCTTTGATTAGGCTCTAAATAGTTAAATTATTATGTATTACTAGTAATCGCCCAAAAAGTATAACTTTATTAATAAATTATTTTTAAAATTAAAAGTGTACTTATTATTCGGTCTTTAACCGATTATTTATATTTTAATAATTGCTTCTATGATTATAGACCTACTGATATAGGGGCTTTACCTGACTAGTCCCCCTTCCTCAACTACAAGCAGTACTCCCTCTGATCTCTAGTGTCTCTAAGAGTTCTACTGGACACCCGTTTTACACCAGACACTTGGTTGCAACGAGAGAGTGAAGACCAGGGCTCAACCTGAGTCGAAACTCTTGGTAAGTGTCGAAATATTGATGCCTTGTTCTTTCATCTCTACCGATACTATGATTAGCAATTTGATCTTGCATTCTTCCTTCATCCAACGGATAATCACATTCCCAATGCCTCCATATTTCATGCTAAGAATGTATGATGCGGCCGTTTGAATATTGAGATTATCGATCGGGTAAAGGGTCAATGGAGACTAGAGTGGAAGGCGGATTTGAAGAACTCCTATCTCCTACTTTCAGGAACATAGTTGAAGCATATGGATTTACCTGGTCCAGGCTCTTGCTAAGGAGGTGGCAGGCTTTTGTCAGCCCTAAATCTCATCAAGCTAATCCGCAATATCTTCTTTGCCATGCTAGTGAGCCAAATCAGATGCACTCTGTCCACCGGTTTGGTTTCGATGGTAGGATTTGCGCCTTTCTCAAGAAGCTTTTTGTCCAGGATTTTGCCGCAGATCGCTGCTGCCCGCATCAATAGCGTGAACCCATCAAAGTTCTTCTCAACAACCTCAAGGTTGTGGTATTTGTCTAGCATAAAAATGACAAAGTCAGTCATTCGCGCCTCGATTGCAGCATGAAGCGGTTTCACGTAGCCAGCGGAGGGATTGGCACTACAATCAGGAAGTCAGTGCGCCATCTGTGAGTCCCATTTGTAGCACATAAGAGCAAAGGCCGTTTCGCGGTTTGCCCTGTCTTCCTCGTCGATTCTGACTTAGCCTATTTTCAACAATGCCAAGACAATATCTCGTTCTCCAGACTGTGCCGTAGCATAAACTGTGATTCGTCCACCATCATCTTCTTCACAGTAGAGATCGGCCGAGGCCTGGTGCCGCAAAAGAGACTCTGCCAATTCCTCCATTCCATTCTTACAGACCATATACAACGGGCTTGGTTTCAAGATGGGCATGCCCTCGTAGGTGACTCTTAACTTAACAGGAAGCGGATCTTCGACTTCGACTCCCGATTGCCGGAGAAGCACTGCGGCCGTTTGCGAATGCCTCTTTGCAGCAGCGTACAACAGAGCCGTACGTCCTGGCTCATCCTTGTGGCTTAGAAAGTCTACTTGGTTCGAGCTCGAAGTCTTCCTTTTGGCTATAGATGCGTTGAGAAGCTCCTCAACAACTTGTTGGTACCCATTCCTGGAGGCCAAAATGAGCGATGATTGGCACCATTTGTCAAAATGATCGAAATCTGCTCCTCAGGCAATGAATTCTCGTACAATCTCCACCGGCCCTTGCCATGCTGCCAGAAATAAAGGTGTCCTTCCGGCATAGTCAACTTCGTCAATCTTCACGAATGCATCTTGCCCATAACTCGCTATGCCAAATAGCGAGAGGACATCGCGTACAGCGTTTCTAGTGCCATAACGCGCGGCTCGGTGGAGCGCCATTTGGTCGTCCTTTGCTTTCCGGTCGTAACTCAAATTCGAGCTGAATGTAGACACGTCAATCTCTGAGAAACGTTCGTCTCATGAAATCTGAGGCAAGTTGGCGGCGCAGTGGAAAATCTATCACTTTGCCGTGAAGCTACCACATGGTGGCATACCCGACTTCCGAATACAGTAACTGTCTCCGAGTCATAGTGAAATTGCTGCTCCATCAAATCGCTGGTCATGACAGCCTCGGCCTTGTTTCCATACCGGTTGAGTCGCGTATAAAAAGATGGATGCCAGCCAAGAACGTCCACTCCCATCCCAGAAGTGGTTACTTCGAGATCAGCGCCTCCTCCAACCCAATCTTCTTCGATGAGTCTACGGTAATCCTCCAGTCTATCCTGTTTGCCGTAGAGCACCCTCAGTGACATTGCGGCTTTGCGCAGAGATGGTTTACTACAAATTCCTTTTAGCATTTCGGCCTGGGGCTCAAGGCGGGTATTCTGCTTTTCTGTCGTATTAGAAACTCGGTTAAGGTAGCAACGGCTCAGAAAGTGAAGCATTCTTTGCCATAAGCTTGGTGAAGGACTTTTGTCTGCTCCCCGAAGGTTTCTCGCCATTAGAGATGCTTCTCGTACTTAACAGATCGTTTCGAAAGAGCATCAGCGTAAACCCCCAAAAGAAGTTTGTCTGAGTAGATGAGGGGAGGAAAAACGCTAAGATACATATCATTCCGGTACCTTTACGAGCTCATTCATTCGCGGCGCATCCATTTATGCATGTTTCGCTCGCTGAGGCTACATACAAAGCCGGAAAACAGGTGAAGGGCCCATGGATGCTGTAGCTGGGAGTTAATCCAAATCGAAGAAGGATAGTTCTTTACTTTGCCATTTTCGATATCTGAATTCTCTCCAGCAATAGTATCTATTGAAGCAATTAGTATAAGTATAAGTATTTAGTAAAATGGCATCATGAACCTCCTCTAGATCGATCTTCGCTCGGACTTTGACATACTGTGAGCCCGCTGGCATATCACGTCCTTACGGCTTTCCGTAGGCCTCGCATAAAACTGCGACCTTGTCCTCGCTCTCATTTAGCCTAAACTCGCCCTGCGCCGCATGCCTTCTCTCTCATTGTTTTAAGAGGTAGCAATCTCGCTGGTTCTAGCTCGGGCTCAGCATCTTTCTTTCGAGGGGTGGAGTGTAACAGAACGGCGTAAAACGGCTTCTGGTCGTGAAATCATGAGACAACCTCACGGGCTAATCTTACTCCTCGCAGGGCTAGCGCATCACCATGTAATTGCCCAGTCATCGAGCAGCGCAACCATCTTCCTCCTAGATGCAGAGCCTCAGACCGTCGAAGCGTCCGTCGTCGCTTACACTAGTATCTCTGGCCAAAACCCCATCACGACCCTCCTGCTCTCCTGCCTTTCCAACTTCGCACCCTGCATCTCCGCATCCATAGATGGCGCAACAGCGTACCACACCCAAGGCTCTGTTTTCGGCGGCACACTACCGGGTGCCACACCTACTACTTTCTACTGTGAGCTCGGCAGCGGCAGCGGAGACACGATTCCAGACCAGAACGGTCAGTGCAACCGAACAGTGGGCAGCGAGACCATATCGACGGTGATGAATAGCGCGTATGTGAGCGCGCACC
>Ga0182030_10002203_pt1 | contig 41203 bp, 56 predicted proteins | sample 812S3MmetaG_FD_121299 | JGI IMG/M metagenome (GOLD analysis project Ga0182030, IMG submission 121299) | Permafrost microbial communities from Stordalen Mire, Sweden - 812S3M metaG (Illumina Assembly) | ecosystem: Environmental > Terrestrial > Soil > Wetlands > Permafrost | place: Sweden...
AAAAAAAAAAAATTTCCCCCCCCCCCCCCAAATCCGAGAGAAATCCGAGGCCAATTGTTTTTGCCTTGCTTACTACGACATCGTCAACATATTTCTGTTTGTAGCATCAAGGAATATACAAGTTGTTTTTCTGTGGATGCATATACTTGCATGGGTGGAGAAAAGCTCCGACGGTCTCGCCACCTCGCCACCCATCCTCCTCCTGCCGCCTTATGAATTTGCTTTCACCCAAGCTTGCCCAGCTTTGCCTACCTTGCCCAGCTTTGCCTACCTTGCCCAGCTTTGCCTACCTTGCCCAGCTTACCCCGCCAAAGTGACCTCCCACCAACGAACCTCTGGTAAGTGTCGTCCAGTGCAGAATCATCCTTGTTTCCCATGCAGACAATGATTTGCCGCGTATCGACTCTCGAAATCGGCATACGCATGTGCCATTCATTCCGCCATGGCAATCCTAGAAGCCCTGTTCGTCATCGATGGCCCTGGAAAAATCCAGAAAACTGACAAGACATGATCTTCCAAAGTCAATGGTGGCGCTTGTAACTCAACCCAAGGGTCCTGAATAATATTATATGTTCAATCCAATTTTTTTTTTATTTTTTTTTTATACTTAATTCAAACAGCTTCCTCAACTCCCATCTTCAACTTCCACCTGCGCACTTATTAAGCTAGATCATCATATAATCGGCAGGAGCTCCCCCAATTAATTAGCCTGCAGCGACGGCGACCCACGTTAGTTGCCATTGAGCTATCATAGTTTGGCCCGAGCTCACGCCAACGGCAGAAGTAGCCTGCAGTACTTTCCCATACACTTTCCCATATCCACCTGGAGCACAAACAAACCTTTCGTTCCTGTCCACCTTCATCTTCCAACAACTGAAATCCTATTTTCCATGAGGGTGAACCGTTACTATCGATAAACGTGTCACGACACTTCGTTTGGACGCCTGTGTTTGTGCCTCTCTTCACGCTTGTGATAAGGTAAGCTAGTTCACAATTAAGAGCATCCCAGTAGCAGAATTTCGTGCTAATAAGTGTCTTCATTAGTTTCAACCAGTTCGTCTCAGATTCGAAATAAAGAGTCGAATTGCAGGCCCTGATCGATTTCTATCCTCTTGGGACAGCAATCTAAGTCAAACGAAACGCGACACTGAATACTTTACAAGTCAGGCCACCTTCTTTGGCATAACCCACACAATTCAAGAAGCGGAATCGAGAAACAACATACCATCGAAATTCAATTCCTCATTCCGTTGATCCTCAAAATATATTTAAAATGGACACCTTCGACTTCAGTCTCGGTGGAGCCAACAATGGCATTGCTGTTGACGACTCAAACGCACAGTTAGGCTTTACACTCTCAGATATGACCAACCATTATGCAGGAACAGATGGTTTCTTGAATCAAGATCTTGATGATATCCTCAACGAATCCAACGCTCAAGGCGCATCCGCAATGGGATCTTTCGCAATTGGAAACTACTACCAAAACACACAACCTCAATACCCCTATGGCAATGGAGAACCGCGCATGTTCGAACAGAATGAAAACTTTGTTCAACCAGAAGCTTTTGCAAACTTCACTCCATCTGCAAACCTCGGTTCATTCCCATTTCTGGAAATGGCGCCACGAATACCTGCAAACACTGGATTTAAAGGTTACACACACACTCACAGTCTTCCCAGAACGAGCATGTCAGAGGACTCCACCAAAGGTAATTCAAGCTCGACCGACGGTAAATCCCAAAAGTCTTCTGATAGCAGCGCCCCTGACGATGTACCAATCACTAAACCTACTAGAGGACGGCCAAAGAAGGATAAATCGAAGCAGCCACCATCCAAGGAGGAACAAGAGCGGACAAGACAACGATTCCTAGATCGAAACCGCAAGGCTGCGAGCAAATGTCGGATGAGAAAGAAGGAATGGCAGAATAATTTGCAGGAAAAACAACATGCCTTGTCGCAGGAAAGAGCTGCGTTGCAACGGGAGGTTGAGCAATTGGTGGCTGAAAAGGCGGCTATCATGCAAGCAATTTCGACATGTGCGCCTCACTACCCACCATTTCAGGATTTCCTGGATGGGGTGTTGAACGCGCCCACACCCAAACCCCTTCCACAATTTATGACCAGAGAGGGATCCAGCTCGAGTACGATCAGTCAGATGTCTTTTGGTACAAATGATCCTGGAAGTCCTGATACCCAACTTAGCGACAAAGAGTTCCGAGACATGAACGTAAAGCAGGTTGAGGATACAACACAATCTGCTGGTCAAAGTCCAGGAAATACCAGCTCAATTCACGATTCTGGGATCAGTGATATGGGCACACCACCAAATAAAGGGTCTTCGGAGAAGGATACGGGTGTTGTATGTGGCAACAAGATGATGGGAAATCCTCGCATTACAAGGCAGACCAGATCCGGTGAGGGTCCTGCAGATCTCATTGATCCAGCAATCTTCATCCAGAAGATGAAGGTTGAGGGACATTAAGGTTGTCGAGATTGGAAAATCGTTGCTTATCGGTCGTGTCTCGCTAAGGACATCCTCCACTCGCGTTTTTCATCATTTCAATAACCCCATCACAATCGCTTGGCCAAATTGCTCAAGTGGTATAATATCTCCAACATCAACCTCAACCAACCACTCCGTCCAGTCATGCTTAATGATGTCGAAACGAATCTTATTTCTCCCTGGTCCGGGCGGCGGCTATTTGTTGGAGTATAAGGCGTGTTCATGGTGCCTGTATCCTACTATTGGGGTCCGGAATGCAAGCCCAAATATACCCATGGCGAACATTGTTCCTTTCATATTTGGCTATAAGCAAGGAGAATGAGAAAAGAACACGAGTAATCATGTACTGTAGAATGATTTGATAGGAATGAATACAAAAGCGTTCTAGATGTCCTTTATCTTGAATGCGTGATTATTGAAATAGTAAGGGATTTTGTAATGCGTAAAAAAAATGGTGCAACAAATTGGAAATAGGGTGACATCTAATGTCAGAAGAGCGTCATCACTTGATGACATATTTCAGAATACAACCCCACCTCCCCCAAAAAAGCAAACTTGAATATTCTATTCCTGAAATGGACTGTGTAAGAAAGGACAGGATAGGAACATGATGCGATACTGACCTTTGCTGTAACCATAAGGCCTGGGCATCTTCCCCCTCGGTCCCGTCCCCATACTATGTCAATCAAAGGCCTTGCTTGACGTAGCGAGAGAAGTAGAATAACATAAGGTACCAGGACAATATCACTAAAGGTGAATGTGAACATAGTAGTTGGGGATGCGAGACGGTGGATGTAGATAGAGGGGACGGCGGGAAGGTAAAGCGACCGACGCCCCATGTGTGTAAGTAAGGATTCTATGTAAGAAGAAAGTGAATATGGCTGATATAGGTAGTGATGGTGATGTGAAAGCTGATTTTCACCTGCGGGAATAGAACAAAATAAGTGAGGGACGGTACGTATGAATGAATGCTTCATGTTTGGTATTGAAAAATAGAAGGGCGGGGACTTACACACTTGCGCCATACCCCATCATCAGTAACATAACATGTCATTGCAAATAGGGCGGGCGTTTACATGGCATTACCTGGGTGATTCCGTCCTCAGCGATGATTTTGATGGAATACGGCCCATGTGTGGGCGGAGAATAGGTCCGCCTCCCCGTATCTCCTGGGGATGGAATAGATGAATTATGTGTATGGACGGATAAGAGTGCCGTTCCGCTCCCGATCTCGGTTGTGTATAAGGTAAGGGGCAGGTAAATGGTTGATGTAATTGCCGTGGCGAGGTTGGGTCCTCGACTAGGGATATCAATAGGGTTTTTGATCAGGTGTCATCTGGGGTGTGACGGAATGATTTTTAAGATGATGAGTGTATGTCTGGAAGTGGTGATTTTATGTAGTCGGGTGGAATAGTTGGTTGGCCTGGAAAGGGGCGCTGGGAATGAGGTGTTACGTGTGGACTTGCGATTGGGAAAGAGGTGCTTGTAGGTGATGGGCGTTCCTTTGTTGATGCGCTTTGTAGGGTGACTAGATTTCTAGCAAGATAGATGAAGCGACGGTTTCTTTAAGATAGAATGGAGGAACAACACAGTGGTAGAGGTGGATTGCTGAGGTATAGAAGTGGTATTAGGTGCCGTAGAGAAGGTCTTAAATGAGGAATTTTGTGCTGACGTCGAGGCTTCGGAATGCAAATAATTTGTTGACGTGAGGTTATCGAGAACAGTCTTTATGCTAGGACGGAATTATGCAGATAAAGTCGGGCTCCTATTTGAGCTGAACCTAGAAGTTGCGAGAACTTCGAAGGAAGGATACATAGAGAATACAGAAATGAATTGATTTTGCTACTATCCCCTAGAACTTACAGCGCGGGGGCAGTCTATAGATAGACAGTAGATCTGAGAGGAAGTCATGGAAAAAATTGATGTAATCGTGAAAATGTACAACGCCAAGCAGACGATTATTGGACGGATGCAAGTTCCATACACACAACAACGCAAATCATTTTTGAATGAGGTAGGCATTGAGGGTAACAATTGAACGTTAGCATCCGCTGGCTTAGGGGAGAGCGAATAGACGTAAAGAGATCGACGGGAATAAACAGTGGGAAGAGCAATTGAACTACAAGTTGAACTAGAAGCCCTTGCCTACTATGATGTCCTTTTTCAGGATCCCTACTGCTGCCATTTCTAGCGAATTGAAGGGCGAAGTAGGAAGGTCTAGACTTGACTTCGTCATGAAAATAAGGGGGACGGGGATGCTGCGTGCAGGACAGGGGACTAAAGTAGACATGGCATCACCGATCAAATAGTGCGGCTCTGCGGCGGAGAAGGAAAGGGGGCCGATCACGTGGGTCGGTTACTGGGGATTGCAGATGACGAGGAGCTAGGAATAAAAGTTATGGAGGAAATTTTTAATGCTGTAGAGCTTGCATAAGAGAGAAAATCGGCGCAATTAATCCTTAAAATGGACTGATGAATAGGACGGATTGTCCAGCAATCGAGACATTTTGACAAATTCTAGTCCTAGTTCTTGATGAATCGTACATAACATCCCTTAGCTTATCACTTCTTTTCCTTCCATAACTCGATACGTGAAAAACGAATCAGAAACAATATGCTGATAGCCCAAGAACATGACGGGTCTCTGATTCAACGTCGGCAGCAGTGTTTGTAATCATTGTGATAATAAAAATAAAATAGTTTAGTTAAGACATTAGGGGAGGTTTATCATCCCTTCATCATAAATTTTGGGATATCAAAGTATACAACTACATCGCTAGCAGACTTGAGGATAGAATTGGTACAGATTCGCTCTTTCCCTAGGAGAAAACATCTTCGCCATGAGTCAAGTCGGAATATGAACTCTAGATCGAAATACCCGTCCCTAATGAAGCAGACGTAGAGTCTTAGATACCGTAGAAGTTGATAAGATATCATTGCCCTCCTGTTTCGTAAGACCTCTGGTGTCGAGTGGAAGATTTTAAGGTAGGCTTGCAGTTTGGACTTGAACCAAGAGGATCCTAATGATCTCGAAAGACAGCGGTGTTTTAAATTCCAACTCCCACGGCAAGTAGAGATGCGAGTCTTCGAAACAATCTGGAACGAGGAAATGACGTTTAGGGGCAACATTGCGAGCACTCGCTTCGAGTGGCGCAAATCGCGCTTCACGCGCTAAATTGCTCACATCTTAAGGTATTGTTCGCCACTTCAATCTTAATCTTCGCCTTAAGTCTGCGGGGATATGAAACAAATCCCCGCGGGGTCTAAAAGGTTCCTTCCATGAAAGGTATTCAAGGGAATCTTTGCACGGCCCCAAAGCCACAACGAGTATTACTATTAGCAAGCCGTTAACTTTCTAACTTGGTGTCCATGAATCCTTCAACTACACGGGAGGACCAGTCACAAGTGTGAACGCAACAAAAATACTTCTCACCTCATCCTGAGATTTGCGCCAATGCGCTAGAAGATACACCTTCATGTTATGAGAAGCTGAAAGAGCCATGTAATGCTCTCAAAAATTTCACCAGGGCTTGAGTGACAGGAGGCTGTAGAGGAAGAGCACGGCGGGATGATGACTGAGGGTGTGGAGGAAAAGTTATAGTAGGTAGGATAATGACTGAGGGCCTACATACAAAACTTGAATCATTTTTGTTTTTCTGACACAGTGGAATTCTTGAAATGTTTTCTAATATTTCCTTGGCATTTTTCAGTATCATTACTAGGTCGATTTTTTTCCACGATGAAACAAATTTGGAACCCGTCTCTTTTGCTTCTCTCGTTCGTGGCCAGTTGTGATGCAGCTCTCAAATGCACTATTCCAGAAAATTTACAGATGGTTATACCAGAAGATCTACAAATAACATAGACCAGTGCGACTAGGAATGTAGATATCAAAAGTTTGCCAGTCAGGGACAACCTTTTCTCAACCACTATTCAGTACGTGGATTGCTAGGCCTTGGTTCTGAACGCATTAATATTTTCATACAGACGATGAGTCTAAGACCTCAGTTAACCTGCAAATCAATACTCGTCCGTCAGCCTTTTTTCAAAAGTCTGGTGTGTATTATTTTGACCTTGCGGACGCAAGTGGGAGAGTGACTCTTATGGAGCTTATACGGTGACGGTACGCTATGTCAGGGAGAAACCTGGTCCTTAGATGGACACTGATATCTTCTAGGCTTCAAGCCCAACCTCAAAAACATCGACATCTTTGTCAACATCGTCAACCTCCTCAACCTCCGTAACGTTCTCGTTGTCATCCACCCTAATAACCTCCACCACCTCATCAACACCCTCCCCCACACTTCCTCAATCCATTACTACCCCCACCACAATACCTAACTCTACACCTTCCTCCAAATCAAATCACAAATCCCTCTCCCCCGGCGCATCAGCAGGCATCGGAGTCGCAGCTGCAGTCGTAGCCATCCTCCTCCTCGGAGCTATCATCTTCTTCTTCTACAGAAGACGCAAGTCTCCACTCGCTGCAGCACAGAATCGAGTACAGAATTCGAGAAAGCGGAACTAGGGTCAAATGCGCAGAAAATCGCGCAGAAGAAGGCTTCGGGGTTACAGGGTGCGGGCGCGGTGAGGGAGATGGGTGGGTTTGAGTTGGGGGATGGTATGGAGGGGATGAGGTTTGCAGGGTTGAAGGGCAAAGCGATTAAGAGAGTTGTAATCTGTGCCAGGGTGTGCACAAATGCGAGAAAGACGAGAAGGCTGAAAAGGCTGTGCTGCGGATGGTTGATATTGATCTCGCATTAACAGTGGATCAACCGAAATAGTATCCAATTTCGTTGTAAGATCCCTCTCTTATAATAGAGTGAATCAAGCGGGAAAGAAGCCGTCAAAAGTTTTGTTGCACGTCGCGATCAGGTAGTGTTTTTCGAAGGTGCAGTATCATCGTTTATCAACGAAGCGTTATCAATGGACGAGCGAATTACAACCGGGAGGCCGCTACCTCTGAGATCTGTTATCTCGGATCCTGAGACCTGAATCACGGGGTTTTAGCTTACTAGCACTACCTAGTAGATTGACGGCTTTGTTTTGATATTGACTTTCCTAAAATATGAAAGATACAGGTGGGCGGGCTGGCTACCATCGACCACCATGGGACCAGAAGATCCCTCCTTGAGAAACGGCGAGTCGGATTACCATGGCTTTAGGTGCTGGAAGCAGATGGATAAAAAATGATGAGCCCAGGGACCTACTCCTCAACGAGAGTACTTTCTGAATTCCTGGTTTTGAGCAGAACAATCACTGCATCTTACTGGAGTCATCATCCACGATATCCTTAACCCTCTTCGCCATTACGATGCTGTGCAATTCCCAACCATTCCTTCTAATCGATTCGCACATCATGATTCATCAATCCCACCATGTCAACATCAATCACACTCTCACCCCCAACCCACCCCCTATTCTGCTGTCCCCGTCTCATAATCCCTTCTTCCTCCCCAAATCCCCTAATCTCAACCTTCTGCGCCTACCTCCGACATTACCACCAACAAACCTCCCTAACCACCTCCTCATTCCTCACTTCCCCTTCCCCATCCAATCTTTGCCCCACGACCCAACCCCAGTTCACAACTCCTCTCCCCTGCATAAATCTTCACCTCGAAACCGCCATCCCGACCGGAAGTCTTTCGCGAACAACCATAAACCGCTATTTCATCATCCGTCCTAGTCCCGATGATCGATACGAGAATCACGTATACAGAGCTATGTATCCAGAAGAAAGTTTCGTGGAGGTTAGCGAGAGGGTCATTGAGGAACGGTGGGCTAGGGAACCGGAGTGGTGGAGGAAAGATGAGAGTGTGGATTTGCAAATAGGTGCGGGGATGGGAGGGGGGATAGGGAAAAGGGTGGGTTGGAGATGTAGGTGTGGGGTTGGGTGGTGGGTTAGGGTTGTGGAGTTTAAGGATTTCGGATTGGGGGAGGGTGCGGGTGGGGATTGGTGGTAGGGCGATGGATCTGTTGAAGGGTTGGTCGCGAACGGAGATTTAGGTTTCTGTCATCTCTATGTGCTCGTTTGTGGAGTCGGAGACTCAGTATTGTATGACAGTTTGGATTTCTTTGATGGATCTAGAAGATAAGAAGGGCCCGCCTCCTTCATGTTGCTTCTACCTTAAACTACCCGCCCGTGCCTTGCAACCTCCTTACCCAACAATTCCTAAAGCCTTACGAGACCATGGCCCGGGAGAGCTTCAAACCGACTAGCATTGCTGCCGAGATTTCATCAAATAGACCAATGACCCAGGGAACTTGACTAGCCCAAACCCTAGCGAAAATACAATGATACCTGGTCGGAATTCTTGGGAAGACAAAAATGAAGTTATGACGGCAGTTGTGAATTTTGTGAAAGCTGTGATGCATAATAAAGCCATGGCCAAATTCGATGAAGAATATCCAGGAGCATATCCTCGAGCCAGGCCAGCAGTCATGGTCGAGGTGGCAAAGGGGAAAAGGGATGCTAATACGGGAGTTTACAAAGGACCCATCGATCCGGAGCTGTACTATTTTGCGCCTGACGGGGATATGTATTCCGAGTTAAATGAGAAACAATGGGCGGTCTGGCAGAAGGGGATGTTCGGTGTGAGAAGGGTTTGGACAGTTTGTACAAATTGTAACATCGAAACTCGCGGGACGGCGTGGAGGCTATTGACACGCGATTTGTCGAAATTCGGTATTTCTAAAGGATATGCCAGACCGAAATGCAGAAATTAGGAATTTTGGCATCAGAAGTCACAGAAATGCGATGATATTTGTACACTACTTTGATAGGTTGAACAGACCTTGAAATCTCGACTGGTGAACTTGTAGCATAATCTTTCTAGTTGGCGTACAAAATACCGTTGACTGCAAACGAATAACAAAGTCCAAACTAAGATTTTGAAATGGTAATTCCAGAGCCTCACGAGCCTTGACATGTTTGAATTCTTAACTCAAGCAGTTCCAAGACAACTTGCCCCTAAGCCCCTTAGGCATCTCTTCGACGATTCAAGAAGAACCAGAGGCGCGGTCAGAATATGCTCCATGTCCAATCATTACAAACGCTCTCAAGTGAATGGTAATCACACCACAAGCGTGACTCCTCCAACGCAAGTCACAGCATGATTCACAAACAACCCAGCCTTGCTGATTAAGTAAAATCCAAAACATCGTATCACTCCACAAACCTTCCTCATTCGTTACCAAATCTCAGACCAATCTCCAGGAAATTATACCACTCACAATGTCTCTGCCTGAACCTATCTTCTGCTGTTCTTCTACAAGCCCAGTCGCCCCCTCAAACAACCACAGACTCCACAATGATCCCAACCGCGGGATCCATAACCTGATATTCCAATCCTTCCTCGCATTCGCAGCACGAAGAGAGCGAGCCGCTGCACTCATGGCGCTCATATCCAGTGAAGATCCCTCGCCCTCAGCTCCACCCTCACCGGTCACCACTCCCCCTCCCGAACCCGTCATCCCAGCACCAGTTCTCACAGCTGAAGCATTGAAGAACAATCCTATAACGTCAAACACGCCTTACGTAATCCATCTCACCTCGCGCCATGATTTCGGACCCGTCTTCTCGCATCGATACTTTGTGTGCCCGCAGAGTTTGGAGCAGGATTGGGTGGAAGCGACGCTGGAGCAGTGGTTTGCTGTGGGGGAACAGTTTAAGTTGAAGGCGGAGAAGTGGGATTTGAAGTGTACGGCGGATGCGAAGTTTTATCGGGCGACGCTGAGACCGAATTTATGTATGAGGTATTACCCGCAGGCTGTGGGGATAGCTCAGGGGGGACGGTGGTGATGGGAGGTTTGAGGTGAAAGAGCAGTGAAGAGATCAAGGATGATACTGAGAGATGAAGATGTTTGTGGCTGCGTTGATATATGTTATTGATCTTGAGAGAGATCTCAGCTATATACTCCACAGGATAATGGAGAGCGTTGCTTTCGCATAATTTTCTCCCTCTATTTTGGTGATGATTCACCTGAAGAATATTCTTAGCATTACTGAATTACTGAGATCGTAGACTTTTTGAAGAGAGAAATGCGCAGACTTCTGCAGATATTGACCCTGCATTTTGATGTTCAGAGGAGCTCAGGAGAAGGTCGTCAGGGAGCTTGAGCACAGACAACAAATTCGAACCTCGGCTTTTCGGGCCATCGCGTGGCAGAGTGTTACTGCAACACGTTCCCATACACAAAATCTCCTTAATTTATATTTCGTAAATATTTCCCTTCAACTTCCTCCCCAGAACTCAACTCTCGTCCCTCTAAAATGTCCGAAATTCAAGGCCTAGCGCCTCCCAATACCTCACCAGAGAAAGCAATCCCAATCCCCTCACCCCCACCACCCTCTCGCCCCTCTATACCCACCCTGCAAACCCTCCGCACCTGGCTCCCGCTCTACCTCAAAAAGACTGACGCCCAAATAACCCACCTCTCAACCATCCTCTCCACGCCCCGCGGAACAGACACCCTCCTCCTAACACTCTGCTACACCTCTCTCCTCACCTCCTCAGTCCTAACCTCCGTCTCCCTGGCGCGCATCCGACTGTTCACCCAAAAACTCATAAACCGCGCTATATCACTACCTCCAAATACAACACTCCTGATCCCTACTTCCGCCCTTCCTTCGTCAAATTTGTTGACCGTGTCGAGGAGACTGAAAGCTTTGAGTGCGCTGATAAGTGATTATCGGATGTTTACGCGATTATGGGGTTTGTTAGCGATTTGGCGGTGGGGAAAGGGCGTTTTTGTCGAAAGTACTGAATCCGACTTGATTTTAAAACGAATCAGTGAAGTTCAAGTGATCGCAAATATCTTCTACCAATACCTTGAAAACGGCGCGTACCTATCAAGTAAAGGCGTGCTTGGATGGAGCAAGGAACGGCAAGGGCGGGCGTGGGTCTGGAGTTCTCGATTCTGGATGTTGCATGTAGGGTTAGATTTTGTGCGGTTGGGCAGGGAGATTGTGTTAAGGAAGGAGAAAGAGCAGAAGTCGGAGGTGGAAGAGGAGGGGGAGAGGGAGTGGAAGGCGAAGTGGAGGAAGGACATGGTGGTTAATTTGGCGTATGCGCCGTTGACGGTACATTGGAGTTTAGAGAAGGGATTGGTAACGGAGTTTTGGGTGGGGTTGTTGGGGAGTGTCGCTGGTTGGACAGGGCTGAAGGTTTTATGGCATAGTACATATTGAAATACATTATGTCGAGACAAAATATGATCACATTTGATTGAAAATAAGGGTAGTTGGAAAGTATCGATTGTCTCAAACTGCATAATACATTGTAAGGTGCACAATCAACCTGATCTTGTTGTTTTCCAAAGTCCCAAGCCAAAGAAAATATATCATCGAAGCACAGGAAAACTCATCTGGTGACGATACTGAAAGGAGACTCGTAAACCCTAGCGTCAAGCCAAGACGCACAGTTTATCTCACTCAGCAACCATCTGCTGTGTCGCCGTATACCCGAGATGAAGCTCGACTCAAAGAATGGCGAGTTGAGAGTCATCAGCCTCCTTGATCCGTCCGGTCAGCGCCAGTATCTTACGATACACCTCCGGGTGTTCCTCAACGAGATACTCGAAGTGAGGAGAACTCAGAAGACGCAAGTTATTGTCATTCTCGAGATACGTCTTGAGCCATTCCTCTAATTTATCGTCGACCTTGGCTGACAAGATGATCGTTCCGCAAATGTTGGTCAACTGCTCACTAGACATACGATGGTTATATGGGAGCTTCTTGAGTTGACCCATGGAATACTCGCAGGCGGACTTGGCTCCCAACGTGAAAGCGAGGATGTTCAAGAGAACTAGATCGAAGACAGTTTTGTAATCGCAGGACTCCTCGTTGATAAATTGGATGAGCATCGCAATAATGTGCTCAGGCAATTGCTCTTCCTTTTTCTTGTCGGCGTATTTGATGAGATCGGCTTCGAACTTGTTAGAGTCTGCTAGGTAGCTCTTCCGGACCGCATACGATTTTCCGCGAACAGTAATGTCCTTGGTCTTGAAAGGATAATCTTTCTTGCAGTTAGAGTTCGATTTACTGCCGCAGGAGCAGCAGCATGGACAAGAAGATTGATCTCGATCACAGCAGCGGCCGTGCTCTACATCACAATGATGATTGCTTTCACGGCAGCGAACGCAGTCGTAGCGGTCGTAGCCACGCCGGTCATAGAGATCGTCGTAGTGCCGGTTGCTGTATCCATGTCGTCGTAGGTCTGGAGCAAGGGCTTTTAAGTCCCTGTCCCTGTGTAGAGCATAATAATCTAGGCCTAATCCCGTGTCAAGACCTCGTCCTCCATGAAGATGTGGACCATAAATTGGCCGCCTTCCATAACCTAAACCTGGATAATTATCCCTCCCATAGTCTCTCCCATTATGACTGGAGGGGCGTCCTAGACTCAACCTTCCAAGGCGACCTTCATCGAAAATGGACTCACCACGTCGAATGGACGGACGGGTAAGAGCTAAGTCGAGTCTGCTCATCACGCCGAGAAACTGCCCTGCTGCCGATTTTTTGAAGGATAAGGGAGAAGAGACACGATATGACAATTGAAGAAAGGGGCTCGCAACCATGGGTTTTTGTCAAAGGAGAAAAACGTGCCCCTATATGTGTCTTCCTATGTTAAAGTGTCACAAACCCCGCCACTGAGTAAGGTGATACGAGTTCTCGTTGGCATATGACAGGAGTCCGACTTGACTCCCGTCTGTCATGTAGCAAAGATTACGTGTAAAAGGAAGACTGGATCCATAAAGTTAGCTTATCACTTGAGAGTTTCACCGAAGAGTCACGTGGTCGGCAGAGTTGCAAACAAACGCCAATGGATTTCATATCTGACATGCCAGGAACCAATGAAATGGGAATATACAAAGATCGAGGCGAAATGTCTGTTGTGTCATTGTGCTTGCCGAAGAAGCAAGCAACGCCTCGCATGAACCATTCATATGCAGGTATTCGACGCAAATCACCAGTCATCTCTTCTCGATCGCGTTATTGTCGAAACCCTGTGACTGGATTTCAATCCGAAGTGAGAATCTTGCAGCAACGGACCCGTAGCGGCAAGAAATACTAATTCTAATACCTCCAATCGTCTAGTAGTCTCTCTTTGCTGTTCCAGGATAGTCTTTTCCAGGATAGTCTTCTCTGCCTCCCCTGGTCTCCTCGAAGTGCCTCTTGCGGAGAGCAGCCAGGCGCTTCTTCTTCGTAACGGAATTGACATACGTTCCAATAAAAAACGCGACAATATTGAAGAATGGTACCCATGTATGCTCTGGCAAGAATTTTTGCGCGAAAGCAAGTGCAATCGGTGAAGTGATCCAGCTGACCTTCATCACAGGCATGAAACCTGCTTTCCAGGTTGCATGAACTTGATGAATGGTTTTTGCGCCAGCGATAATGGCCATCGACACCAGGTAGACACTGTTTTGGATGGGAGCAATCTGTCGTTTTGTCAGATCGATCTTCATTTATTAGGTAGAATCGGACTTACGATCAGATTGCTAACAATAATTTGAAGGATCTTGGCCTTCAAACTCGTACGTCCAGCGAATAATTTTTGTAGTATGCTGATCAGAACGTGTCCCAATGGAGCACTAATGAAAGCACCATACGCGGCCATCTTTGGAACCCTCGATGTGAAGTAGTGGCCATCCTTGTTGCGATCCTTTGCGATCCATGACGCGAGGAGTTCTTGTGCGGCTGATAATGATCCGGATGTCAGCATCTTGGTTCGAAGAGGATTCGTTTGAAGCTGCTTGAGGTATGCCTGTGTAGCATTGATTAGCACGATGCCCGTATTCACACACCATCTACTTACAGCCAAGTAACCAGGCTGGCCAACATTTCCCTTCCCTCCCGTCAATGCAGTACCAATCTCATCCGCCAATTCGTGTTTGCCTCCCTTCATCGTGGGAATGCCCTGGGTGCCTGCTACCCCTCCAGTCTGCGTTATCGTATCTTTCTCGAATTTGACCGACATCGTGATATTTCAGGCGATATGTGCGCTTTCTGTTAAAGATCGACGTGAGCAGATTATCTTGCTGTAAGACTGTTGACAGGGGAGCTGAGCTTCAATGTTTACAATTCACAGCCGAGGTGTTGCGCAACAGCACGGTTCTGAAATCGAAGAGTTCGTTGCGCGAGTCCGTAGCTGTAGAACAAGAGGGACTGACCTGCGATGGAATTATTGTTACACTCACTGGCTTTTTGACGCCAGCAATACAGTGTTGTTGTTGTCGGGAAAGAGCAAAAAAGCCTTGGCTCAAATGGGGAGAGGCCCGACTAGCTCGACGTCGCGACGGAAACAACGACGGTGACAACACACCAATTTAAAGCCTCAGGAAAGAATCCGCTGCGCCGACTCAATGAGTGAATTTGTTCTAAATAACTGTTTGAGAATGAAACAATCATCTAAACTAGAAGAATGCCTTTCGAATATCCATATTGTTGTCCCTGGAAATTCGGAACCAGCCGCAAGCCTCTATTGGCCTTGTCTTTCCTTTTTTTCAGCCTCTCCTGGCAGTCATACATATGCTCAAGTTTTCAATATGAGGGAGAAGAAGAACCATGTTCTTGCATGTCTCGTGGTCCAGGGCGGTTCAATGCTGTACGACAGACTCTGTCTATTTTGGACGAAGACCAGTTTCTATGCGAGATGCGATGATATTGCTGGAACAGTGGTCTTTCACCTGTGATTATTACAATCGTTTATCCCTCCTTAATACTGAAGCCTCGAAATTTCTGCAATTGTGTTAAGTACAATACCGAAGTCGTAGAGTTAATAAATAAGTGTTTTGAGCGTTTCCTAGTTATGGAGGTGTTCCAAAGAAAATCCCATATGGAAAAGCCAGTTATTTATATCTCCAAGTGTAAGCCAGCTAGTTCGATACTTCACTTGAATAATGGTACAAAGGAGGGCGCCATCAAATCTTGGTGCCTCGCCAGAATTTTAAGCAAGTTGGGTTTCTTTGGTGAACAAAAAAGATAAACATTGGGGTGTCGCAATCCACGCTATCCTCAGAACAATACCACTCTTGTCTGTTATTTGATTGAAAAATACAATCGAGAATCTTCAATATGACCACCCTCGATTCTGCTTCATCCCCCAGCAGGAGGCAGATCCTCTCTGGATTTAACAACAACCCATTCATAAACCGAACGCGCCCTGCAACCCCGAGACATGCGCAGTGTACACATCTCATGACAACGCGTCTATACACAAAAGACTTTCGATGTAGTCAATGTATGCGTCCATCAAGCACTGGTTGGTTGTACAGATGTATTCAGGACCGAGAACTCATATTAGAGGATGATAGAGAAAAGGGATGGGAGGTGAGTAAGAGCAATATCCAACTTTCTTGCTTAGAATCTAACACATTATAGGAGAGATGGGACGCACTCCCCGATGCATTTCCCAGACCAAGTGAACCAAGAAAGAGAGGACCAGCTGCTCGCGCGTCCAAATTGGCTTTCTTGCAGGAAATCAGCGACGAAGACCTTAAGAGCTACTCGTCAACACAATTGGCTCAGATTCTTCAACAGAGATCTCATGTGCGTAACCTCCTTTTTTTTCGCCGCGCAATCTCCTGCCTAAGTAGCGAATCAAAAACATTAGAGATATCATGCTGATCATACGACAGGTATTAGACGTAGCCCTCGCATCCTCCGAAGCCGCCCTCACCTCCGACGACGAATCCTTTTACACGAACCTATCCAGCTCTCCCACCCGCTACACCTCATTCAGCGACTCACCATCCCGCCCCTCCAGCAAATCCTATCGCAAACCCTGGCTCCCCATCAAAGGCGGCGAATGCCAGTTCAAATGCTGCCACTTCTGTCGTCCCAGCCTCGTCGAACGCAGTTTCCTAAGCCTAAACGGAATAGCTAATGATGAATTACTTGCTACTGCGATATTGGGATTCGGGTTTCATATGGCGAAGAAGAGACCTGTGGCGTTGGTAAAGCATGTGAAGAATTTGGGGCTGAGACCTTCGCCTCCTCCTGTAAGTCCCCCGTCAACTTCATCAAATGTTATGGATTGTGCGGTAAAAAAAAAGCTGATTGTATTTCAAAAGCGTTCTGTATCCTCCATTTCGCAAGCTTCTCGTGCCCGCTCTTTTCTCCTCGCACCACCACCTGGTCTCGGTCTCGCAATCTTGGACTCCACCTCCAATTCCAACAACCCACTTCTCGCCCCCACCCCTGGTCGATCACTCCCCTTATTCCCCATAATAACCAACCCCCAATTCCCACCCCGCTCCTCCTCCCTACAGCCCATCAACCAGGGTCCCTCGCCTCCAAGAACCCACAGCCGCACACCATCCCAACTTCCCCCGCTCCCACCGCCCTCCCCCACGGAAATCGCATACATGTCCGCCCCACTCACACCGATGGAAAAAGAAGAAATGGAGCTTGGCTTTGGGAGCCAGCCGTTGGTAGTTAGGGATGGGGTCGCGGTCACGGAGGAGGCGGTTGGCGAGAGGAGGGCGGATCTGATTACACAGTTTTAGGTTTTTGGGGTGGTGAATGAATGGGGGATGTATGAATTTGTTGGATGAGGAAATTTTCGAGAGGTAGATGTGTGAAATGGGTTGGGATATTGGTGGACTGGATAGGGTAAAATGTTTAAGTATGTGTTTGATTATGGGAGAAAGTGGAAGTGTACGACTTGGCTTTAGCGCGGCGTTTTCTGGAGATGTAGGAGCCAACGGATGATTGCAAGAGGTCTGGAAAGGGAATGAATGGGTGAATGGATACCCTAGCGATGGCGTTAACTCGTGTATTGTATAGATGGCTTATTACACAGGTGCTTATTGACCTTGCAGCAGGATAGCGCTTTGCATTCCACTTGTTCAATAGGTGCTTCAATATAACATGAGAAATATCAAATTTCTCGGACAATACTGTGTATGATCCACGGCTTTTCTATTGTAACCACTTCTAGATATCTCACAAATCTTGAGATAATCGAAGTCAAGACAGCCTGCCATTTACAAAATTTTAATCCTGTAAGATGTTAAACTCCTATAGCAAGCCTTGTCAAGCTAACTATCTATAGGTACCTTCCCTCCATCCCTTATACCCAACAAACCCTCAATAACTATCACCTTTCCATCTTTAGCTCATGATCTTTGTCTCATAGAACGTATATTCTATTCCCAGAGAGATTTTACTCACGCAACTGGGGAGCTCAGGGATTCCCGCAAAACCTCAAATTATTCCCTTCTATCTATTATCCAAACCCCCTATAATCTTCTCAACCCTCAACATGTCGAAAATGACTCGCCGTCTCCTCCTGCATGCCCCTCTTCCACTCTTCCAACGACCACGTCCCCTCTTCTAACTCCGTGACATCACCAGCCCACATAAACGTCCTCCACCCACCACTTCCCCTTCAGCCGTAACCTGTATACTTTCAACAGCATAAACGTTCGTCTCATACTCCTCCAGCATCTTCTGTTGCTTCTTAGTCTCTACAACGTAAGCCATGCCATCAACGTGACTGTCATTTGGTCCAGCTACGAGAGCAGGATATTACCCCCATAGCATGATTTTGTACGACTTTACTCTGGCTGGTTTGAGGACTGGTGGGGCCGAGAGCTGGAGAACTTCTTGGAGGATGAGGGGGTCAGTGAGGCTGCTATACAAGAAGAATGGTTTTGGTACGTATGCGTATTCACCAAGTGATGGTTTGACATTGGCCTGGAACTTCTCGATCATGGTATTGCGGTTGGCTCTTCGATTAGAGGGAGGTTTGCTGGTAGGTGGGGAATATTCTGGGGTTTCGGTTGAGTTGTTGGGGATCTCTGGTGGAGAAGAAGATTTGATGAAGTTGTTCATTGTGGGTTGAAATATTGTAGTAGTTGTGAAGAGGATGTGACGAGGACCTGGTTATATGTGTTATAAGAGCCCGTGAGGTCACATTGGTACCATAGTTTAGAAGTGGCATCTTCCTTCTTTCAGACTATGGCAGCATGGTTTGATTTCGGAGAAATAGAGCATAAGGTAGTACCATGAAACTGTAATAGCGTGGTTTTTAATTTGGTTCCCGTAAAGGCCACAGAGATTATATCAGGAATCGAACCCAATCACGAATAGCCGTACGTTCAAGTGTTATCGGATCAGAATTGTGAGTTTAGTATTACATTTACAGAATCATAATATCGTAAGACGTTAACCCCTTACAGCAAGCCATGCCAAGCCCATCCGTTCATGTGTACTCTTATCCCCTTACTCCACAAAAGAACCCTCAATAACCATCACCGCCTCCCCTTCAATTCCTGATCCTTCCTTTTCGCCAATAAACTCTTAAAAGCACCTAACGACTTATCCAATTCATCTTCATTATGAGCACAAAATTTGTAGCTCTTTTCCTCAGTAATAACTTGTAAACAATGTCTCTTCGTTTTCGACACAGGATCGATTTCCACGGCGTTGATGACTGAGGACAGGGATATTATGAGTACGGGTGAGTATTCGGAGTCGTTTTTATATAGGGCGATGTTTTTGGGTCGTAGGACTACCCAGAGGTCTTTCCATTGTCGCATTCCTCCTTTCGTTTTTAAGTATAGGAGGTGACCCTGCCAGATCACTCGCTCGGGGTCCAATTCAGCGTTGAAACCACTCATTTGGCTGACATTACGTGCTCCTAGCATTGGTCGTAGTGGTGGTTGAACAGCTAAAGTTTCTTCTGGTATTGACGAGTTGGATGTTCCTCTTACCCTGGTCAAATCTCCATCTGAGAGATCTGAATGCGACCCTATTTCATTCCCAGAATATTCCATGGTATGTGACGGCCGTCTCTGCGTGTTTAAGCCGAGAGCCTTGGTTCTCGGCGTCCGAGGTATAGGATCACTTGGTTCTGGAGAGCTCGACCCTAACCGTTCGTCGTGCAAGCGCCTTTGCTCATTATGTTCTTGCATTGCTCGTTCAAAACCGCTGTATGTACCCGTAGCATTGCCTCCAGGACTCGCAAGTAACATCTCCTCTTCTTCCTCCTCGATACGAGCTTCTTGCCGAATGAGGTCAACCCACTCCTCGGCATCTTTTCTTGACTGAGCTTCGAGATGGTAATTCCGCGACGGTGCGAAGAGCCCGAAGACATTTTCTCGTTTTTGTTTTGGGTCCTTCAGAAATGCGACTGCTGTTAGATCTGCCAGCATGATTTTGTGCCGTAATTTATCTTCGTGCTGGTCTTTGTATATAGAAAGGTAATTTGGTCGTAGGACGAGGTAAATGGGCTTCCATGCCTGTACCAACATTTAGTAAAATCCACTGCCGCATGTTGAAAGTATCTCACCTTCGTCTTCCTGGTCCTTTTATGTACATAACCACTCTTCAGTACACGATCAAAATCGTAGCTCCCATTTTGATTGACGGGGGAAAAAGTGTCTAGATTGAGATGCGAGTTTCGTAATCGGGTGGCAGAAGAAGGCTGAGGTAGTGTAACTGCAGATGGAGGGGAGATTTGAAGAGCGCCCACAGGCGGTGGAATTTGTCGAGGGTGTGAAGCTTCCTGCATCGTCGCATGCTGTGCTTCAGCCATGGTGATTTGGAAGCAGAATAATATATCAGAAGAACCCAATCCTTCCAATTATTCTTCACAATTGAAGTATTTCGGACGTGGCGCTGAGGTCGATGTGGAGAAGTCGACGCCGCAGGATCCTCTATGGCCACCTGTTTATGAGGAAAGGAATGTCTTGTTGCTTCCTCCTTCCTTCACGATGACTTCATGGAGTTCCTTCTATGATCGACATTGTTTTATTAAAGCTCTATAGCGGGGATTTAATTAAAAGGCTTATTGAAATTAGACGTTGAGGTAGGGTATCTGGTGAAACGATCTTTGGATGTAACGATGACGGGGTAGCTTCTCTGCGCCAACGATTCACGATCTCCAGCTAGGATCTGATATTACAGGGACGCTTCACATTCAGAAACAACAAGAAAAGGGGGCCATGTTTCGTGCTGTTCTTTATGCCATTAACGGATAAATTGTGATTGGATTTGACACGAACACATTCAGATCTTCTTCCCTTTTTCTTCATCTGTCCAAGAATCGCATTCTTTCAGAATGGTCACGTGCCACACACGGGATGCCGCATTTCGGTGGCGGGGTCATTGTGACGCATGAAAGTTCGCGCGAAAAATAAATATGGGAGAGCGTCTTGGCTTGGATTTCATTTGGGCTTTCCTTATACTGCAACGCAATTTACTTCTGTGCAAAATAGTATGAAGCGACGAAGTCAAGATGCCTGTCGTCAACCCAGAAAAGCTAGTTGCTTTACAGCGAAATCCAGAGGGTATCAGAAACGTAGGTTTTGTGGATAGCGGGGCAGATTTGGAAATTTGGCTGACAATACAAGATTTGCATATTAGCCCACGTTGTAAGTGAACTTCTTCCAAAGCCTGCAGAAATATACTAACACCTTTACGGGATCATGGAAAGACTTCTCTTACAGATGCACTGATAGCCACCAACGGCATCATCTCCCCAAAGCTTGCAGGAAAGATCAGATATCTTGACTCCCGCCCCGATGAGCAACTGCGCGGTATCACCATGGAATCTTCTGCTATTTCCCTATACTTTTCGATGCTACGAAGATCCGCGCCAGACGCAGCACCCGAGCCAAAGGACTACCTAATAACCTTGATTGATTCGCCTGGGCATATTGATTTTAGCAGCGAAGTTTCAACTGCTTCACGGTTATGTGATGGCGCTGTTATCTTGGTCGATGCTGTGGAAGGCGTATGTAGTCAAACTGTGACTGTGTTACGACAGACATGGGTCGAGCATATGAAGCCTCTACTGGTCATCAATAAAATGGACAGGCTGATTACTGAATTGAAAATGACACCTGGAGAAGCATACATACATTTGAGCAAGCTACTAGAACAAGTCAACGCCGTTCTGGGAAGCTTCTTCCAGGGTGAGAGAATGGAAGAGGATTTGAACTGGCGAGAAAGAGTAGATGAGAGAATTGCTGCTGCGGCAGCCAAAGAGCAAGAACGAGCAGACAAAGAGGCTACTAATGGTATAGACAGTGCATCAATAGATACCGAGAACATCGCAAGTTCAACAAACGAGTTCGAAGAAAAGGATGACGAAGATCTGTATTTCGCTCCAGAAAAGAATAACGTCTTATTCAGCAGTGCTGTTGACGGATGGGCATTTACTGTCAGACAATTTGCGAGTCTGTACGAGAAGAAATTAGGAATCAAGAGGACGGCCATGGAGAGAGTTCTCTGGGGAGATTTCTATTTAGATCCAAAAACCAAGAAGGTTTTAGCTCAGAAGCACTTGAAGGGTCGAAACCTCAAACCTATGTTCGTCCAACTTGTGCTTGAGCAAATCTGGGCTGTTTATCAAGCAACAACCGGCGGAGATAAGGGGAAGGGGTGCGTGGATTTCATTCTATTTTTACCTTTGTGCATACAATTAATCAAATCAATCTTCTAACTCCTGCTTTTGTAGTGACCCCGCGATGACTGAAAAGATCACCAAGTCGCTAAACATCAATTTACCACCTCACATCACAAAATCTAGAGATCCTAGAGCTATACTTACTGCCCTCTTCTCGCAATGGCTACCTCTCTCAACAGCTCTGCTTGTCTCGGTTATCGAATCGTTACCAGCCCCGCCTGTTGCTCAGGAAGGAAGACTGCCGGCACTTATTGATGCATCTCCAGGAGCCACGCATGTTGACCCAAGCATCCGAGACGCAATGATAAAATCGAAGAGCTCAAAGGATGACCCCGTAGTTGTCTATGTCAGTAAGATGGTTTCCATCCCAGAGAGCGAGCTTCCGGAAAACAAACGCCGGGGAGGTACTCTAAGTCCGGAAGAAGCTCGAGAGATGGGCCGACGAAAAAGAGCTGAGATCGCAAGAGCACAAGCATTGGAAGAGAACGGCACTGCAGATCCTGTCGATGGCCTCACAGATGCCCTTAGCAGAGCAAGTCTTGAAGAAGTAACAAAAGAAGAGGGAAAGCAACCCAACCCAGAACATCTTATTGGCTTCGCTCGAATATACTCTGGAACATTGTCAGTCGGCGACTCCGTTTACGTCCTCCCTCCAAAGTTTACACCCGCACATCCACATAATCATCCTGAACCACAAAGGGTGACGGTCACAGCACTATATTTGCTCATGGGAAGAGGCCTCGAACCATTAACCTCAGTTCCTGCTGGTGTCGTATTCGGAATCGGAGGACTTGAAGGTGATGTTCTCAAGTCGGGAACTCTTTGCAGTCAGCTTGAAGGTAGTGTCAATCTTGCTGGGGTCAATATGGGTTCCCAACCTATCGTTCGAGTTGCTCTTGAGCCAGTCAGTCCAGCAGATCTGGATAAAATGATTCGGGGGCTCAAATTGCTGGTTCAAAGCGACCCTTGCGCTGAGTATGAACAATTTGAAAGCGGTGAACATGTTCTTTTGACAGCCGGAGAGCTGCACCTAGAGCGCTGCTTGACAGATCTCCGGGAGCGATTTGCCAGATGTGAGATTCAATGTGGTGAACCAATTGTGCCATACAGAGAGACCATTGTTAGAGCAGAGGAGATGAAGCCACCTACAAACAAAGAGCTTGGTAGAGGAACTGTCATTGCAGTTACGACATCGAAGCAAGTGTCTGTCAGATTACGAGTTCGGCCTTTACCAACAGAAGTGTCGGAGTTTTTGGGCAAGAATTCTGCTGCAATCAAGCGATTATATTCTGATCGACAAGCTGAGGAGAGGGGAAAGAAAATCGATTCAATAGATGATTCTTCAGAGCAGGATGATATAGAGGATGATAACGTAGCGGCGGGCACTCAAATACTTTCTCTGGAGGAGTTTAAGAAGCAGCTGCAATCGACTTTCGAGGGCGTTAAAGGCCAACGAGATGTTTGGACGAATGCAGTGGAACAAATTACAGCATTTGGGCCAAGAAGAACGGGCCCGAATCTTTTGATTGATGCAACCAAAGAAAGTATATGTGGTAGATTGTAAGTTTTCCTCTATCGATGTTGAACTCAATACTAATCTCCCAGCCTCCGAGATACCGCAGAAGAGACCCAGCAAGTTGTTGGTGAGACACTTCAAGCTCGCGACTTCTCCGACAAAATAAGCTATGCCTTCCAACTTGCGACCGCGCAAGGGCCTCTCTGTAATGAGCCTGTTCAAGGGATTGCGGTCTTTCTCGAAGAAGTCACCGTGACTCCTTCGACTGATGATGAATCGTCTGCACGGGACAAGCTTGGTCGTCTGACCGGAGAAGTTATCAAAACGGTGCAGCAAGCAATCAAGCAAGGTTTCTTGGATTGGAGTCCCCGTTTACTATTAGCAATGTACTCCTGTGAGATCCAAGCAAGCAGTAAGTATCCCACTTCACTCAAACTAACATTGACCTAATCCCCCTACAGCCGAAGTTCTCGGCCGCGTCTACGACGTTCTCACCCGCCGTCGCGGCCGCATTCTCTCCGAATCCCTCAAAGAAGGAACCCCCTTCTTCACGATCCTATCTCTCCTCCCCGTCGCCGAATCCTTCGGTTTCAGCGACGAGATACGAAAACGAACCTCAGGCGCCGCTTCCCCGCAGCTCATCTTCCAAGGCTATGAAATATTAGATGAAGATCCGTTCTGGGTGCCGTTTACGGAAGATGATCTGGAGGATTTGGGCGAGTTAGCTGATAAGGAGAATGTGGCGAAGAGGTATATGGATGGAGTGAGGAAGAGAAAGGGTTTGATGGTGAGTGGGAGGAAGCTGGTGAAGGATGCGGAGAAGCAGAAGACTTTGAAGAGGTGAGGGGGTGGAGTTGGTGTTTGGTTAGAGTAGATATAAGGGGTTTGAGGGAAAATAGAATTCATGCCACATTAGCACCGAGGAAGCCATCGAATGTGCCGTCGATTACTGCACTTGTAGAAATGTGTTAGCGGTTCTCAGGTACACCGGACCGGATGGCAAAATGCAAGGCTTTTTCCAGACCCAAATTCCCATTTCCACAATTCCCAAGACAGGCCTACTCAGTGATAAAAAAAAAAAACAGCAAGACAGTCAATCCCCGAGATCCACCACAAAAATAATCTCATCAACCCCCCATCATCAACTAGTCCTAACCCAAACCCTGATCTCCCACCTCCACCCATGCTTCTCACACCACAGCTTCTCCACCCCCTCCAACTGCACCCATACCTCCCCATCCCCAACCGTAATCCCTGACCCCTCTTCTCTCAAGGACTCCTGAGCATCCGACGCGGAGATCTCTTTCCAGCGTTGAATAATTAGGGTTTCTACATTCAACCTATGTCAGTACTAGATCTGTGTATAGGATAGGAATTAGGGTAGCAGAAGCCATACCTTTCTTGCCTATTTCGAACTTCCTCTGATCCTCCCCACCATAAGGAACCCAATAGCTCACCCCCTCCTCCCCTCTTAATCTCAAACCCTTCCCCTCCCCCTGTCCTTTCCCATCCAATGAAACCCTCTCCAACTTAACAACCGCTCTCCAACTCTCTAACGTAACGTCCTCAAGACCCTCCTTACTGTACACACTACTCAGCACCGTTGCCGTTAGAAAGCTCGCGAAAAGCGCGTTGGGAGAATAGGAGGAGGCGAGCGGGATGTAGGTTGTCTGGCGGGGGAGGAGGGAGATGAGGTGTGTGAGGGAGTGGGGGAGGGTGTTGCTTATGCAGCAGAAAGGATTTTTGGGCGGCATTTCGAGAGCTGTGGTTGGTCTATCTGTGGTGGTGGATCGGATGGTGTTTGTGCTGGTGGGTTTATTGTGCTATGTGGTTTTGGCTGTGTGATTGATTTGGTGTTGTGTGAAGTGGATGGCTAATAAGGATGGAAGAGGAGAACCATGTATACAGATGATTCAGGGGTGTAGGTAAAAGGCCGTAGCGTTGGAAAATGCTGGATCGGGAGGGAAAGAAGATGTTTGTTGACGCGACGGCGCATTGCGCGACTCCATCTTTTAGTAGCTTTGAGGGGTGTGAATTAGGGTTGGCCTTACAGTGATGTGAATGTATCAAAGAATGCAAGAGAATGGTATGACTCATGGGTAGAAATATATGATTTATGTTGTCAAAGTTCACGTGCTGTCTGACCGAATTGAGGAAGCGCAGGACGTCAATGGCAGCCGCACTAGATAGAGTTTAGGAAATGTCAATTTACTGGGGCTTTGGGAGTATAAGGCTCGGTATCATACATCGAACCCATTGTCATTACAGTCTTCCATCTTCCCTCTTTCAGACTACTCTTTATGTAACAACTCGCCAAGTTTTATAACGACAAATGACCGAGAAGTTAGAATACGGCACAAATGAACTGGGTATGTCGCTATAGTAGATTCGTGGACTCATGAGGCGAAGGAGAAAAGGCCACACAATCAATGCGAGAAATCCAAAGTCGACAATAACCTAGGAAAACAACTTTTTGGTCGACGCAAATCACCTATCCAAGCCTAGAGAACACAGAATTGAAAGAGTATCTTGAAATGAGAAGCCCTATGCAAAGATCATGATCGGCCTAGCCGATACCGAATCATGAGAAACGCAATGCAGAAACTATGAAAATTAGGCCCCCAAATTTAATATCCCGCGCCCATGAAAGACTATGCGAGATCGACAAATCTGATACATCGGGAAAGGAGTCGACGGATCGGAAAGGAAAATGTCGTTAATTAACCCTGGTAGCCACCGAAACCATTGCCGAAGCTTTGGGCAGCGGGCGCACTCCATTGAGGATTCGGAGTCTGCTGAGCACCACGACCATAGCCACCAGCGCTGGCAGGACCACCATAACCCATTTGCTGATTCGGATATTGGCCTGGAGATTGGGCAGGTGGAGCACCATAACCGCCTTGTTGACCAGGGAACTGGCCTGGAGACTGCTGGTTAGCCATCGGTCCGGCGGATTGAGGTCCTGGTTGTTGAGGCATACCACCATATTGAGGGAAATAAGCGGATGGGGTTCCTGGATATCCACCAGGGGTTGGACCGCCTTGAGGACTGTAACCTTGTTGAGATCCATCGAACCCAGCTGCGGCTGGTGCCTTGTCTTTGCCCCACTAAAACCGAATTAGCGTATGCCAAATTACGCGATTCAATTCACTTACGCTGCACTTCAAAGGTCGGCCATTGACATTGTAACCACTTAACTGACAGATCGCCATCGCCGCATTCTCATGAGTATCCATCTTGACGAAAGCAAATCCTCGATCAGCTTGGAAACGAGTCTCGACGACGTAGCCAAAGTTCTGGAAGAGTGGGACAAGATCGTTTTGGGTGGTGTAAGGAGTCAAGTTGCCAACGTAACAGGTGGTTTGCCAAGCAGGGGTTTGTTGAACGATCATATCGTAGCTTTGAACGCCGTGGGTAGGGAAGTGGTGATGACCGAAAGGAGTAGTCGGGGTCATACCCATCGCAGACATAGCTTGTTGCTGTGAGATCGAAGGTTGGCCTTTCTGGTTTGCCCAGTTGCAGCGAATAGCACGAGATCCGAGCCACTCTCCATCCATAGAACTTAACGCCTTCTCAGCATCTTGGCGCTCGCGGAAAGCAACGAAGCCATATCCCCTAGATCGGCCAGTCTTCATATCCCACATAACCCGAGCTTCAGAGACAGAGCCGAAAGCGGAAAAGGCTTGGAGAAGGACTTCATCGTTGACCTCATTGGATAGATCGCCAACGAAGATGTGGAAGTGGTTCGATGTATCTTCTTTGTTGGAAGTGTTGGACTGGTACGCCCAGTTGACGCGAATTTCCTGATTCATGATGATTAGCTGTTGCGCAGTGATTTTGAATAAACGTTGTCGAATATTTGTGGAAGTAAACGAATGAGGTCGCAAAGTAAACGAAATACGAGCGATGAAATAAACGAAGCTGGCCGAACGGTCGACGCTTTGAAGAGCCAGGTGAATTCTCGCTTAGGAAAATGCACATAGGAAGAAGGGGAAAGGGAGGTGAATTTGCCAGGATGATAACATACCGCTTGATGTACGCGTCTGCCATTCAGAGTCTGCATTGCTCTTTCTGCTGCTCCTGGATCGTCATATTCGACAAAGCCATAATTGAATCCCTTCGACTGAAACTAGCACTGCGATTAGCATGTTGAACAGTACAGTTTGCAGACATTTAATCCAAAGAAACAAAGCTGGAAAACTTGTGAAATCCCTTTTGATAGAGAATTTGACGCAGCCGAGCTGGAATTCTCAAAGGATTTGACACAGATAAAGTTGATACTGACAGCACCTACATTCTTGTCGGGAATGATTTTGACATTTTGAACGTGACCAGTCGTCTCAAAGATCTGACGAAGCACATCCTCCGTTACTCTAGGATCGAGACCTCCAACATATAGTGCGCGTTTATTCGGTTCAGGGGCTGCACGACCGACGAAACCACCCGCACTATTTGGGGACATTACGCCTCCATTCTCCCCCATCGGTGAGGTGATAGCTGTTGGAATTGGATTTGTATTTTGCGGGATGATGACGGGAGGGAGCGGTGGAGGAGGCATGTGCGAAGCGTTTCCATTATGACCATTCTCATACCCTGGCGCACCAGCAGAAGTCTGCGGAGGGGGGGGCAGCTGTGCGCTCGCAGGGGGGCCGTTGTCTGACATGGCGAAAGAGGTTGGAGTATGTCGTGTGTAGAAGTTTATTTCGTAAGCTGCTCGTGCGGAAAAGATATTCGAATCGTACTATTAAAAGTCTGAAGCAAAATATCCGAAAGCCCAGTAATAAGTGCTGATGAAGTTCGATAATCTCGACAAAACACAACTTATGAAAAATGGAGCTTTTGGGACGTTGCGCAGCTCTGGAGCTCTTGTGTGACTCGAACGATAAGAAGCGCGTTGAGATACTCGAAAAAAATCGTCTGGAACAGCTAAAAGCTGGGACGCAAGGTGAATGGTCGCAAAGTGAAGAAAATCGCGTGTACTTGAAGGTATGCGATAGCTCAGATAGGACGTGAGAATTGCGCAGTCGAATGAAGAAGTTGTGGCACGAGTACCAAGCAGGAGGGGGCTCTGCTGCGACAAGGACCGAGTAGAACTGGAAAAGGTAAAGAGGACTGACTGATGGACGACGACTGATGGATGATGATGACGACTGATGATTGGAAGAGAAAGAAGAAAAGAATCACGAAAATGACGAGAGGAAGAGAGAGGAAAAGGCCACTCAGGATTCCAAACGCCGATCGATGATATGAGAAACTCTTTGGGGGTTGGGATATTTCTTCTAAGAGGAGGAGGATTGAGGATGGAGGAGATGCGCGAGAGAAGGCTTCCTTAGTGTGGTCGCTTGGAGGTGCGGCCCCTGCAATAAGGTAGCAGCAACAGATGAACTGCACGAGGATGAGGATGAAGGATGAGAAAGTATTATTATTACGGATTTAGGATTTACCAGAGGACATATTGTGTATTTTGAGGATATATTTATTTATTTATTTCATTAGATATCGAAGAGTTATGAAGGCATTACGTTCTGAACAGTATCAAAAATGCTTTATGGTCCACTGATAGTTACTAACTAGGTAAAGTTTTTGAGGCTGCCATTGCTCCTCCCATGGCCACGAACTTTGAACAAACGACTTGTTCTAAAATAGAATTAGTCAGCAGCGGCACAATCGCACAGATACCTGCCCCAGTGACTGTTCCGCATGAAGCAATATCCGAGACGTTGGGAAAAGTTTCATAGAACTTCATTTGCTCTAATATAACTAAACCCATTCATGCATATGCATTCGAAGATCTCCAAATATGGGGGGCCACGGCGTATCGACGGGCAAGGGCAAGCGAAGAGCACGTCTTTTTAGGGGTATTAGCAAGGGTAATATTTGGGAATTGCTGCATGTAGATGCATGCGGTGGGTGAGAAAAAAACAGTCAGCACAAAGTTAATCATAGAAACCGGAGAGACGTTGCTTAAGACTTTGCTTAAGATATCTGTTCTACCATGGCATGCTTGCCGCGCCTCTCTACTAGTACTCCCTTCGCAGTCCGAGAGTATTCAGGTACTGTATTCAGATGCCAAGCTACGAATCGCTTCCCCTATTGCAGCTTCTAGAGCTAAAAGCTAGAGCTAGAGCCACAAGCTTCCCTCAGCTTAGGTAAGCCGCAGGCCTCCTACGAAGCAGTAGACCTTGTTTCACTGGACTGGCTCCGGATTCCCAACCGAGCTCTTAGTTGACCAGTCTCCTGTAGCCTCCACAGTTAGTGATGTGCTCTACTTGTAAGGTAGTTCTAGCCTCCAGTTTCAGGCGGCTATCAACGCACATCACCCGAACTTTTTAAGGTTCTTTAGTTCCACGGGAGCGCCAGCAGAGCACGGGCCAATAACAGACTTCATCTGAGGGAAAGAAGATGACCATATCTTCTTCAAGTTTCCCCTCAATTCATCAAAGGCACTCGTTTCTCTCCTCCCAGGTTACAAACAATTGCCCAATATTTCGACCTTCCTAAGCGCAAAATTCCCTGCTCTCAACCCATCCTTCCGTCAAAGTCCCCGTCATGTCGCACCCGCGCGCGAAACAACCCTTGGATGTTCTACAGAGCATGGTCAATGCCATTGTATATCATTCTTCCTTCGAATACCAATCAAATTGCTGACTCGTCCCAAGCTTCTGGAAACCGGTAGAGCACTCCGCGCAACAGATAAACAGGGAGCTAGAACGCTGGCAAACTCCAATGTCAGGCTTCGAACAACCATTCCTAGTGCAATCGACAATTTCCATCAAGCTCTAGATGATCTCGAGAGCGATATTGTGAGAGGGCACGTATACTTTTTGACGGATTGGGGCTGATAAAGGGCAGGTTCGAGCAAAAGCAGTATTACTGCGAGATCTAGGAGAACTACGATCGAAACGACTGGCATTAGAAAATCCGCCACCACCCATTGAAGAGCCAGTCGAAGAGCCTCTAATACTAGAGCCAGATCTACCCTTCGAAAACGGCATGGTAGATGATAACCAGCCAACCCCTCAACTCGACATTAAGGACGAGGAGCAATCCTTAGGCACACCCGAAGCAAAAGCAACCCCCCAAGACCCCTCCAAAGAAACCATCCCCAAAATCCCCGACCTCGCAAAAGGCATCCAAGGCCCCACACCCCCCAGCTCCGAAGAAACAAAACCCAATGCCGTCAACCTAGGTATCGACACCTCGATCGCCGCCGCGAACGGCACACCTCCCCCAGGAACAGCAGGAGGTCAAGAATCCGCCGTCGATTCTCTATTTGGAAATCTCGATAGCGCGAATGATAATTCCGGCGGCGATCTCAACCTTGACGGCATGGAATTCCTTAACGATACTTCGGCACATGATTCTCAGGCTCAGAATAATGACTTTGATCTTGATGCTTTTGGGAATAATGCGGGCGATTATAATATGACGGATCTGCATGAGACGAATGATGCTGCGAATACAAATGTGGGGGATGTCGGTACTGGAGCACAAGACGATTTATTTGCGACGGGGAATAATGATGCGGCTGAGATGATGGATCTGGATTTGAATAGTCTGAGGCCTGCAGAGGAGAGCTTGTTTGAGGACATGTACTTTATGGGGGATGATGGGGGGTTGGGTGGGGCAGCGGACATGGAACTTGATGATTTTTTTGGGCCAAGTTAGGGGGTTGATAGGTCAACGGACCGATGAGGTGGTGTGGTTATTTGGGAATAAATGATAAGGAAGCTGGGGGAGCAAGACATATTTTCTGTCTATTGGGACTTATATGATAGGACCAATTCATGTTCCTTGATCGAGCTGGAATATCGTCGGAATTGGAATATAAGATATAATTGCCTCATCTCTTGTCAGATATTTGCTACTAAAACACTTCGAAATTCCGATTCGCAATGATCACGCATCGGTATGAGTAAAGGATAAGATACTATTGAAAAAAAGAATTCAGTCCGAATCCAAAAGTGGATTTTCAATGTGCTATAAGTTTCAAGACCATGATATTTTCTATTCCAATTTATACGGTAGGTCATATGTGTTCTATAGTGAAATTTGGACGAGCAGACTCGCTCTTGAAGAATTGTGACCTGTTGAGACAGTGGAATTTTACAGTGGTAGGCTAGCACGCGAATAGTCTCATATGACGCTCAACGTGACCTCATTACTGAACCATGAAATAGGGATGGGAAAATTGCTTCATAAGATAAGTGTAAAAAAATCTAACACTTTGAAAGGCAGCTTTGTTTTGTTCTAGGGGACTCCTTTCCCTTCTAAAAACAACGTCAATCCTTTAATCTTTCACCAAAATATACACATTCTCTCTCCCAAATCAAGCATTAAACAAACCTCGAATTGTCTTCATTCTTCAAAAGAATAATCCGAGCCTTCAGACCGAAGAAGAACGAGCACATAAACCACAACGCCTCAAGCATTGAAAACCTTCTCGAGAAAACCCCTCTTGAAAAACCACTGATCGGAGAAGAAGATCTTCGATTAGAAGACATAGACGAAGGATACTGGGATGACATTGAGCAGTTTGGGCGCGGATACAAAGTTCGTGATAATACTGGCAGCGAGATCAAGAAACATACGACCAAGGAAACAAGAGAATCCGGCTTAAAAGCCCCAAAGCAATCCTATTGGGACGACTTCGAAGAAAACAACCGCGAAGACAATCGTCGAAAGCAGAAGCAGAGCAGCAGCACCGACAAATGCAAAAAGAAAAGTACCTTGCTAGGGCAGGGAGCGACGTGTGACAAGACCTGCTATGTTGAAGAGGAGCATCAGTGTGTGAGAGGCAGGGGTAGGTTGCAATGTCGTAGGTATGAGTACCATGGTTTGGGGTGCAGTACGAGTGGGTTTGAGATGACTTGTACGGTGTGGACATGGAATATGAGGGATGGGAATGAGCTTAAAGGGAATTGTAGGATTCGGAAGGGGTTTGATAAGGACGAAGTCAAAGGTCCCCACAACAAGCAGACACGATGTGGCGAGGGGAAATCCGAATTCCTGAAAAGGGCTGAATATTTCACGCAGAGAACTCAGAATGGTGATAATGCTCAGGTTGAATATAGGAAAGCTGAGATTGAGCTCGAATTACGGAAGCAAGTTGAGGTTGAGGTTAATAGAGCGGTGGCTAAATATGCACGTGGCCTCCAGCAGATGGAAGATAGAATGAGGAAGACTAGGCCTACCCGGAACGCTGAACATGGAGAAGAGGAAATTTGGGGTTTCGAAGATGATAAAAAAGAAGATGGAGGTTCCAGCAGCGATCGGGAGAATTAATATCCAGCCTGGAATTATCAGAAGTGGTTAGGGGAATCAAGGTCGCGCTCAAAAAAGGGTGGATACGTGCACTCACCAGTCAGCAAAGTACATAGCGAGGCAACGGGAACAGAGTATGAAGAATTGAACCTCTTCGCTATCTGTCCAAGATCTGTTCCCTGCCGTGCCAGAAAAGACTTCCCGGCACAAACTAAAAAGGAACGATCTCTACAGTGCGGTGAGGTATGGTTCTTCTTCTTAAACATACATAAAGTATTGCTCTTCATCTGATTGTACTGCAACTAACTAACATTACGAGATGGATGGTTTGTGCGTGGATCTAAGAGATGATCCTCTAGTCTCTCCAAACTGGCTGGATTCCTTTCAACATATTCTAGGGGATAGCATCAGACTTTGAATGTATCATACCTCATCACACATCAGAGTCAATCAATCCTCAATAGCCAATAGTATACTTCCTAGAGTATCAATTCCTCTTAAAGAGGAGATCCCTACGGCAAAAGGAGTGCCAGAAAGTATTAGAATTTATGACACATTGAAGTAGATTAATCTTGTCCATGATAATGACCGAGATAGTGTATCTAACCATTAATTATGTCAGACGAATTTTGGAGATAGACACGTCCTAAGGATGAGACTTCCAGGATCTTGAATGTGTCAAAAATCACAATATGGTTTGCGGCGGTGACTTTGATAGTGCAATAAACCAACAGTATATACTTTTGAACTAGTGAGTGCAATGCAAATATCTTGAAGAGGCAACTTCCAGAGCAAGATTAATCCTCCAAAGTGTCAGAATTCATCACACAATGAAGTTGAAGACATCACACAATGATGTTGAAGAATCCACACGTGATACTGCCAATTCAGGGTCTGTTTTTCTAGCGCGTTTTCCTAGTCGCGACTTCCGTCCCTAACGCGAGGCGAAACAACGTCGAATGTGGAAGTCACGACAAGGTTGAGGGTCGCACATTCTTTAAGCATTTCCATTATTTGTATGCCGGCTGGATTGGTCCACTTTCCAGTCTTCTCTCCTGCAACTCGACTGCTCGTGAGTTGCTGGAAAGCCCCCAATGTACCAACGAGATATCCACAATCACATTCATACGCCTCGATTGCAGACGCAATGCTAGCACAGGCGGCCAAAGCCTACAAGGCTCCTACCAAAAATGATGATCTGGCGAAGCAATTGTTCCCTTCCAGCAGTCCTGCACAGAATGGCAATATAGAAGAACAATTTAAGAAGGCACATCCATCCTCGCAGTCTATCGGCGGTTTCATGGGGGGAATCACAAACACTTCAAACCCTCTCGGTACAAGGTCTTCAAATATTAAAGAAACCTTCAAGAGGAAGTCCGGCAGCATGTCTACTGCTCCATCGACATCCGGATTGACATCCATTCTGAGCAAATCGAATTCCTTCCAAGATACCCCTAATACGATATACCCCACGCAAGGTTCCTCGGCTTTTAGCCATCCTGCGGTCGAATTCAACGAGAACGACTTTGATAGTGATCTAGATATAGATGCCGACGAAGATTACCCCTCCACATTGCCTATGGCAGCACCACCCAAACCTCTACAGAAGATGACGAACATTTCCCAATCTCCTTGCATCCTCCCACAATTACCTGGTCATGCACAACCAAACGGCTCCCAGAACATTCCTAGCAGTGCCGTGACGTGGTCTTCGTCTTCTCCATCGCACAGAGCCCCACCTCCAGGACCGCGCCAAAACCAACAGCATGGCATTTCAAGCAAAGAAGCAGATCCAAACCCTCGACCCGCCAAACGAAGAACGCTACCATGGCTTCAGAATTCAGCGGAGGAGGATGAGAACTCGGCTCGTAATGAAGAATTAGACTCTTCACCCCCTAAAACATGTTTTCGCTGCAAGAAACCTGGCCATTTTGTTAATGACTGCCCAAATCGCGGGAAAGGGAAAGGCACTGCTTGGGATTTCACTCCCCTTCCTAAAGACAAGAAGATGCCATGGAACCAGTCTGCAAGCGCTGTGAAGGAGAGGCAAAGGGTGTTTAAAGGCAAACAAAAAGCTTCGAAGAAGGCCGATCAAGCCCAAATTGAGGCCATGGAGCAGCATAATAAGAAAAAGAAGGCTGTCATGGCGCCTATCACACTCAGTGGAGAGCAGCGACGAGTCCTCGACTTGGTGATCGATCAACAAAAGAGTGTCTTCTTTACCGGATCCGCTGGAACTGGAAAGTCTGTCTTGATGAGGGCCATCATCGCCGAATTGCGAAAGAAATACGTCCGAGATCCCGATCGTATTGCTGTCACTGCCTCTACCGGTTTAGCTGCATGTAATATTGGTGGTGTTACGTTGCATAGTTTCGGGGGTATTGGGCTTGGAAAGGAGGATGTTCCAACTCTCGTCAAGAAAATCAAGAGGAACCCAAAGGCTAAGAATCGGTGGATCAAAACCAAGATCCTGATTATCGATGAGATATCCATGGTTGATGGGGATCTTTTCGATAAGCTTGAGGCAATTGCTAGAGCAATGCGTAACAACGGTCGGCCTTTTGGTGGAATTCAGCTTGTCATCACTGGAGACTTTTTTCAATTGCCTCCTGTCCCAGACTATGAAAATAAAGCTAGAGGAGCCAAGTTTGCTTTCGACGCGGGAACTTGGGCTACGGCTATTCACCACACAATTGGGCTGACGGAAGTTTTTAGACAAAAGGATCCAGGTAAATTCCCTCAGGCTCAATTGTCCCCCTCGCTAACATGAGTTAGTTTTTGCAAACATGCTCAACGAGATGCGTCTAGGAAAGATCACTGATGAAACTGTCAGATCATTCAAGAGCATGAATCGTAAGGTCGAGTACGAAGATTCATTGACCGCCACGGAATTGTAGGTACAAGTCATATTTTTTCGGTCAATGGCTAATAAAAATGTAGATTTCCCACTAGGCAAGAAGTCGATAATTCAAATGCATTCAGAATGCGAGATCTACAAGGAAAGTCATACACCTACGAGGCACTGGACACTGGAACAATCACGGATATGGCTATACGTGATAAACTGCTTGCCAATATGATGGCTCCTAAGACCATCGAGCTGAAAAAAGGTGCCCAAGTCATGCTAATCAAGAATATGGACGAGAGTCTCGTGAACGGGTCACTTGGAAAAGTTGTTGCTTTTATGAGCGAGACGCAGTTCGACATCTGGGACAAGCATCCTGATGTATTGGATGAAACCATCGACGACGACGAGTTGGATGAGACTAGTAAGGAACTGCGGAATACGATCAAGCGGACATATTCACGCAACAAAGATCCTCTACCTGAAACTGGCAAGCTATACCCTCTTGTCCAATTTTCCGTTGCCGATGGGACTTTCAGAGAGATACTTGTGCAGCCGGAAGAGTGGAAGATTGAACTTCCCAGCGGCGAAGTTCAGGCTCAGCGATCACAATTACCGCTCATTCTTGCCTGGGCACTTTCGATTCATAAGGCTCAGGGCCAGACCCTTGAACGAGTGAAGATTGATTTGAAGAAGATCTTTGAAAAGGGACAGGCTTATGTTGCCCTCAGTCGAGCTACAAGTCAGGCTGGTCTTGAAGTCCATAATTTCGACAAGTCCAAAGTCATGGCACATCCACGCGTCGCGCAATTCTACAACAGTTTATATAGCGTTAACAAGGCATTAGAACACCCCAAGGTCGCAAAACCGTTACCAAAGAAGGCCAAAGATTATGAAGAAGACTTTATGATAGCTGAAATGGCTGAATTGGCGCGATCAAAAACGATCGATTTCGACGAGGAAGAAGAGGCCATGGCGGCTTATGGTTGATATTGGAGTTTATGACGTGGTGTTGCACATTGCTATCTGGGAGAAGACCATGTCTTGCATTTGCTAGGTGTTTATGATGGGCGGCGAGATGGAGTTATGAGAGGTAGACTGTCCATCAGAAGAATTTGCTCTGTACATTACCCCGGAAAAACTTTGTCCATACCAAGACGAATGATCATTGATTCCTCCCTAAATATAGAATCATAGCCCACTGTAACTTTGAAGGTGAAAGTAAATCATAAGCTAGTGTTTCAAGTTCGGAGCGATAAGCGGCGATGCGAACAGGGTCGATCATTAAAAAGTATATTTTAACTCCTCCCACGCGACTTCTTTAAATGTGCTCCTCAGTTTCGGACGGCTCAATTTCTTGAGCAAACTCTCTATTCACCTTCTGCTTAACAAATTATCTTCATATTTGAAACTGTCTTGCGGCTTCTTTAGCTCTATTCTACCCCACCAGTTGTATGACAAGAACTGATTTGCGCGCGGGACTGCGGGCGACAAGACACAGCGCCAAAGATGTCGAACCAATTCATTGGATTGACCATGCTGGTCACTCTAAACTCTCCACCCGGTGCACAACTGCGAGGAATAGTCAGTAGTATTGAGCCTGGAAAAACGTTGACTCTGAAGCATGGTAATACAACCTGGTTACCAACGCTTGCCCTCCGCATTTTGATTGCTAATGAACTCTAACAGTGACCTGCCCTGCCAATGGAAAATATGTCAGAGAATTTACGATCAATGCGGCGGAGATTGTGGAGCTTGCAGAAGCTCCAAATGAGAATATTCCACCAAAAGCCGCTGCCCCTTCAGTGCCAACTGCTGTAAACCAGCCAAAGCAATTCGAGGATCCTGCCATCTTGAGCGTGGGGAAGAGAACCGCGCCCCCCACTTCGAATCATATTCCTGTCCCTCAGTGGGTTCCTCCCTCAATGGAACGCATCGATTCATCGAGAACAGTTACGAGCCGCGATGACAGAACTTTGAGGGATATCACGCCGTCTTCGACTTTAGAAGAGTCGCTGCATCACATCCAGATATCAGAGGTTGAGGGGGATGGAATGGAGGGAGGGCTAGGGGTGAGAGAGCTTGATGCAGAGGCTGAGGTTTCGCCGGCGCAACCGGCAGTCAAAGCAAAGAGGCCTCGCAGGAAGAGAGGTCAAGGTCGAAGGCCTACTGTGGAGGCCGTGCCAGATCCGGATGTTATACCAGCGAAGGAAACGGTCAGATCCAAAGGATGGAGGCAGACACCGCTGCTAGAGCCAAATCCTTCCTTCCAACCGTTCGCGACACTCAAGAAGAAGGGGCGTGGCAAGCAACGTGTTGATGAGAATGGGTGGGCCACTGAAGATGCTACAGATGTTCAAGATATGCCCGATTTTGACTTTGCGGGCAGTCTTGCCAAATTCGACAAGCAAAGTGTTTTCACGCAGATCCAAGCTGAAGACGGCATAGCTGATGAGGATCGACTTGTGGCGCATAACCGATTAGCAAGGCCAAAGCCTGGAACAGCAGGAGGGAAGAATCTTCATTATACGGAGAACGTCTTGGATGTACCCATCAATGGTAATCTTACCGTAAAGACGAATACCGAGACCTGGAAGAGCGAGGCAGATAGTGACCGGGAGGAACGGACAAGTCAGAAGGATACAGGAAGTGCAAGACATTCAAGGAGGGCTGGTAGTAAGCTAGCTACGAATAGACGGCCTGATTCGAGGAAGGGGAGCTCTACGAGCGCTCAGCCACAACCAACCCGTTCCCACTCTGTAAGTCACAAAAATACGGTATACTGACAAGGATAAATCGCTGACAACAAGCAGATTCCCACACCAGCAACCAAACCTTCCTTCTATCTCGTTCCATCGGATCGACGCTGTGAACCTATATCAGCACTTCAAATGCTCAATCTTGAAAATATCGCGGATAACGAACTTGGCCTATCAGAAGATATGATGGCTGAGAATGCAGGTCGAGGTATCGCTGAAGTCGCCTTCTCCGCGCTTCATACCGGTGGGCGTGGCTTGACCCAAGGCAAATCTATTACGATTCCCACCGTCGTTGTCTTCGCAGGCAATAACAAAAGTGGCCTTCGAGCAGTGGCTGCGGCAAGACACCTTCGGAACCATGGGCTCAATGTCATCGTTTGTGTCCTGGGCCTAGAACGCGAATCTGAGCTTCTCGTAGGCTTAAGACGACAATTGAAAGTCTTCCGCAATTTCGGCGGTAAGCTTGTCACGAAGATCGAACTTTTGGAATATATCAAAACTCTTAACGCCCCGATTGAGCTTATCATTGACGGTCTTCTCGGTCTTACTATATCATTTGAAGAATTACGAACGGGAGATCAAGCAACAGCATATGAACTTATCGAATATGCAAATCGTAGCAAAGCCGCTGTTTTAGCTATTGATATCCCTACTGGTATTGATCCAACGACAGGAAAGGTCAGCATTATCGACGGACGACAACTTTACATGCATGCAAAATATGTTGTTGCAATGGGCGCACCTAAGAAAGGATTACTGGAAGCTATGGTTCTTGGCGAAGGCGTCGCAGACGAAGACGGTCTTGGCAAGGGCAAAGAATGGCAAATCTTCGTTGCCGACGTTGGCCTGGGTGCCGCTGTCTGGAAGAAAGCCGGAACAAGAGTCCGACGGGGGGTCGAGTTTGAAGGAAGTTGGGTGTTGGGGATGAGGTTCCAGGGAAATGCGGAGTAAAGAACTTTATTGGTTGGCGTTTTTTTTATTAAAGAAAAGGTATCATCATAACGGATATGGTTTGGCCTGGGCTCAAACTTGGTGGCATTAGCATGGAGTTTCGAGGGGGTCAAAAAGGGGTTGCATTCAATTGTATGCTAGGGCTTTCAGATAAGCTTTATGGTTAGGCTCATAATGAGACAGAGTTTTCGAGGATAAGACCAACATTTTTGGCCCTCTCGCATCAATGACTTACGCATTCCATACTAGCAGAACTTTCAACAGCTGAGATCTAGTCTGGTAGCCTTGCATATGCCAAGCGTGCCCCACCTATTAGATTTCCACCACTTCGATTCCTCTGAATATGGTACGCAGTGAATCACCAGACTAAGTCGAATGTTCATACTGGGGAGAGCTGGATTTAGATTGAACGGCACCTCAGAAGGAAGAGCACCTCTAATTATTTACCTCATCTCCTGCCGTTTCGAGCATCTTAAAAGCCACCAAGCGGTGTGACTCATGGGTGATTTAATTTTGTAAGACTTCAAGATTTCCTTAACAAGATATAATTAGTCTTTTATCTCCATGTATTTAAATTTATGATACAGTAAATTGCTGATACTTCTTCTTTGCTCTCTTTATAAGTTCTACTAAATCCCCTTCTTGTCACACTCATCCCCAAATCTTTCAATCGTCTCATGAACCTGAGGGCAATCAAGCCTTACACGCTCAACAATGGCAGAACTAACTACAAGCATCTCAACCCAAATTCAAGAATCCCTCAAAGACATTCCATATGCCTGCACAACTCTCACAAAACTGTCTGGCGGAACTGCGAACTTTGTTTTCCGTGGTAAATTGGCGGTTCCTCTCGCTGATGGATCTAAGACCGTGGTTGTTAAACACACCCCACCCTATGTGGCTTCGAGCCCGGGTTTTAAATTGACGGATGAGCGATGTGTATGTCATTTCTCCCATTGTATCTTTTCCGTTGGAAAAAATTGACACCTAAGCAGGAGTACGAAGAGACGATATTATCGGCTTTACACAGTCTACCACCATCCACACACAGCAATATCAAAGTACAGACACCTCAGCTTTATCAATTTCTCCCCAAAACACACACCCAAATTCACTCAGACCTCCCGGCTCCCACATCCATAGATCTCAAAACTTATTGTCTCACCCACGGTCACACACTCTCTAAACCGCAATCTCTGAGGCTCGGAAAAGCATTGGGGTTGTGGTGTAAGAGGTTTCATGACTGGTAGGTCTATTTTGTCTCTTAAAATACATATCAAAACCCATCCTAATATCCCAACAGGGCTGCAGCGGATGAGCAGAAAGAGTTAAGGACGGAGATGATGGGAAACAAGGAGATGAGGGAGTTGAAATATCAGATTAACTATGATATGTTGGTCAGAACGGTTGATGTTTACCCTCAGATTTTAGGAAAAAGTAAGGATTGTTTCGAGGGGGTCAGAGACAGGGTGAGGAAAGAGTTTGATAGTGAGGAGGGAGACTTGATTCATGGGGATTTTTGGACGGGGAAGTAAGTGATTGATCTTTTAAGTTTTAGATGTTTGAGATTTTGATTTCTATTTGGCAAGAATGAAGCTCACAATTCCCCACAGTGTTCTCCTCCCCAACCATCCCCTTTCCGAGACTGAAGTTACGCCCATCTACATCATCGACTGGGAGCTCTCGCACCTCAGCAGCAAAGCCTTCGACTTAGGTCAAATGTTCGCTGAACTCTACGAACTCACCTATTTCAAGAACATCGAAGCAGGCGTTTGGGTCATAGAGGGTTTTATGGATGGGTATGGGAAGCTAGAGGGGGATATGGCTTGGAATGTGGTGGTGCATGTAGGCGTGCATTTGATTTGTTGGGGGAGTAGAGTGCAGGGGTGGGGCACGAAGGAGCAGGTTGAGGGTGCCGTAGAGGTGGGGAGGAACTGGGTGGCT
>Ga0182030_10002204_pt1 | contig 41199 bp, 44 predicted proteins | sample 812S3MmetaG_FD_121299 | JGI IMG/M metagenome (GOLD analysis project Ga0182030, IMG submission 121299) | Permafrost microbial communities from Stordalen Mire, Sweden - 812S3M metaG (Illumina Assembly) | ecosystem: Environmental > Terrestrial > Soil > Wetlands > Permafrost | place: Sweden...
CACCCCTCGCGGAGTTTCTGATTGGTGAAACAACCTCGTAGGTGCCCACCGATTCCAACCCCAATCGCCTCCTCTGCGGAAGGGCTGAAAATTGTACCTTGCCGACCTATTGCGACTCGAAGTCGGCCGAGCGCCGCTCGGTGCGCAGCGGGCCCACCAAGGCCCTGAAACGCTGGTGGAGGGGATGCACCTCATAATCCTCGAGCGCCTGCCAACTGTCGAACTCAGTGTAGAGCACGAGGTCGGCAGCGTCGGCACCAGGCAGCTGGTTACCGCCCAGCTCCAGACGCAGCAGCCCGGGCACGCCCATGCGCATCCTCTCGGCGAGCCGGCGCATCTCCGCGAGGTCGAGCGGTTGGCCGTCGGCCATGGCCTCGAGCTTGAGCCTCCACATAACGACATGATGGATCACCGACGGGCTCCAGGTCTTGGCGCGGCGCGCCGGCGCGCGCCGGGCTGCTCAAACAGCTCGAGCAGCTGGCCCACAATCGCCTCGCATAGCGTATCTGAATTGGCGAGCATCACGGCGCGTCGGTAATAGCGCGTCACCTCGTGACCGATGCCAATGGCCACGAGCTCGACCGGCGAGTGCTGCTCGATCGACTCGATTGTGGCATACAGATGCGGCTTGAGGTATTGCGGATCGTTGGCATCTAGAGTCGCGTCATCGAGCGGCGCACAGTCGGAAATTGCGATCAGGACGCCGCGGCGCTCGGGCCGGGTCATCATGCCCGCGTGCGCCCAGAGCAGCGCTTCGCCATCGACGTTCTCGCGCCGCATGTTTGAGTCGAGCATCAGGCCGAGGCACTGGCCAGCGCGACGCCAGGGGCTCGTCGGCGGATTTGTAGACGACGTGCAGTAGCTCGCTGACCCGGCCGGCATTCTCTGGTCGGCCCGCCGCGACCCACTGCACGCGGGCGCGCCAGCCGCGTGTTGTGAAACCGAGGATCTCGGTCTTCACACCGCAACGCTCGAGCACGCGGCCGAGCAGCTCCGCGCACAGCGCCGCGTTGGCGATCGGCACGGCGCGCATTGAGCCGGAATTGTCGACCAGAAGCGTAACCAGCGTGTCGGGGAACTTGCACTCCTGTTCGATCTTGTAGCCAAGCGGCTCGAAGGGATGGGTGACCAGGCGCGTCACGCGGGCGGCAGCGAGCACGCCTTCCTCTCGGTCGAACTGCCAGTAGCGCGTCTGCAGAGACTGCAGCCTGCGCTGCAGCTTGTGCGCCCAAGCCACCGCACCGTCGAGGCGGTTTTCCACCAGGCGAGCCAGTTCTGGCGGCATCGCGCATCGTCGAGGCGCGCTCGATCGCATCGAACTCGGTCGTATCGATGCGGTAGAGTTGGCAGATCTGCGCAGTTTCTCCTGGGGCCGCCGGGGGCTCGCGCAGCCGAATGCGCGCCAGCGGCTAAGGGCCTCGGGTTTAAGCAGGCGCAGCAGCTCGGCCAGCACTATCTGCCAGTTGGCGGAGTTGCGCCCGACCGCATCGAGCGTGGGCGCCGCTGCCGGCAGCGTCGCGAGCGCCCGATCCACCGCGCCGCTCGCTTCACCGAGCCGCTGCGCGGCCCCGGTGCGCGCGGTGTGTTCCGCTATATCCATACGCAGCATGGCAGCACTCTGCCCCGACCCGCTGGCCCGCGGCGTGCCGCAATCCAAAAGGGCAGCGCGCGGACGAAGACCGGCTCACCCCGCCTTGCCATCGCCTCAGAACTCGACTGGATACGGCGGGCTCTCGCCGGCCTCGTGCATGCGCGGCAGGTCGGGGTTGGCGTTCTCCCAGACCAGCAGCATCGAGCGTTTTCGCGCATAGCCCTGGTGGCGAATGTCGGACGGCATCGCTGCCACGTCGCCGGCCTTCATGCGCACCTTGGCGCGCGGAGCGCCGGTCTCGCGGTCTTCGATTTCCCAGTCGATTTCGTCGGTGAACTGAAGGAACCACTCGACGCGATCGTTTCCATGCTTGATCGGCAGGATGTACTCCTCAGTAGTCGGACAGAACAGGCTGCGACCGCATACCGACGTTACCGATGGGTTCCACGTCACGTCCGAGCGCGACAGGTAGGCGAACAGGCTGAAGGCGTGGATCTTGCCCTCGAAGCCGGGCTCGGCCTCGATCACCGGCTCATTCTGCGGAACGTCCGCGAATGCGCGATTCACGGGGTAGCCGTTTTTGTCGCTGCGCAATCTGGCGTCGCCCGGAATGCCCGGCATGCGCTTGCACACCTCCCGCTCGCGCTCGATGGCCGCCTTATTCTCTCCGTTCTTCGGGCCGATCCATGTGTGGCCGGTTTCTTCAGGGGCAGCGAACGGGTCGAAGCCCTGGTTGGTCCAGTTCTCAAGGATCGCCTTGAACGTGGACATGATGATCGGCGTCTTGAATGTCTCGAGGATGTCGAGGCCCTTGCCGTGGTAGGCCGGGTGGAACCGGCCGGCATACATCTCGACGTTTCCGTAGAGGTTGCGCGTGCCGAACACGGCGTCAAAATTGACAAAGCCATAGAAGAAGCCCCAGGCCACGTCGCGCATCATCGCGCGCAGGAATACGTCGGCCGACATGATGTGCATCATCTTCTGGCTCTTGACCTCCCACTCGACACGCACGAAATACTCGTCACGGCTAAAGCTGAAACCGCCCAGCTGAAAGCCGCGGTAACCGGTCAGGTTGCTTGCAGGGGTGGCCTGTACAGCGATCTGAGTACTCATTAGAAGATCCTCGTAATGTTGTGTCTGCGGGAAGGGAACGCGCCTTTTAGGCGTAGCAGATCTCCGACCACTTCTCGACCGTCTGCGTACCGACAATGGTCTGCATGATGAACACGCCCGGCTTCACCGATTTGAAGCGGTAGGCGGCGCCTTGCGGCAGCAGCACCTGATGGCCACGGCCCATCTTCACGCGGCCCATGCGCTGCCCGGCGGGCTCGCCGGCGAGCTTCTGCGAGCCTTTCTTGTCCCGCGCGACAACGCTCTCGGGATCGGCAATCTGCAGGAGCTCGACCTCGATGTCGCCATCCATCACCACCACGAACTCGTCGTGCGCAGCGGCATACCAGCTCGAACTACCCTCGGCCCGCACGGCCTCGATCACATACTCGAGGTTCTTGGCGACCGCCACTTTCTCGTAGGGCTTGAATTTCTAGGCAACCTCGAACACGTTGGAGAATGTGTAGCATTTCGCGTTGTCGTTAATGATCTCGAGGTCACCTTTCTGGTAGTCGACCAGTGACCCGAACACTGTGTTGTACTGCTGCTTGCTCATTGCATATCACCCCATTTGACCTTGTGAAAGGATCCGTAAGTCGCCGGGGGCCTGGCCCGCCGGTTGGAGGGGTCGATCAGACCCTCAGCCAGGGGCGCCACCACGGGACCATGCTGAACATGACCAGATAGACGATCGAATAACACGCGATCGCGATACCATAGCGCGCGCTGTCGGACCAGCGCTTGCGCCTGAGCACACCGCTCGCGACATGCATGCCGATGAAAGCCGCGGCCATCATCAAGCTGTGCCGCACGCCGAAGAACTCGATGTCGGAGCCCGCTGGCGCCGCGCTGCCAGTGTTGAGCGCGATGGTCGTGAGTGGGCTCACGACTAAGTAGAGTGCCGCGCCGAGCAGCACCTGCACGTCGACGGCGCGCAGAAACAGCTTGTTGAGCAGCGCGCCGCGCGGCGTCCAGGGTTGCCGGCGCACCAGCCCCCAGAGCAGCGCGAGCAGCACCACGGCACCGCCGACGATCACAGCCCAGCGCCAGGCCCCGTGCAGTCTCAGCAGCAGTAAATACATCGCTCTCGCCCTGCTCCTTTACCTGCGTCGAATTGTAAACGCGATGACAGCGTGCCGTGCTCATGCTAACTGGCGTCTCCTGGCTGCTGGCCAGCCTCAAGGCGCCGGCGCGGCGGAGTTGGTGAATGCAATGTAGCGGCCGCCGAAGATCACGGCGATCCACAATGCCAGCGAGATCGCCGAGATCACCTTGGCAAGGTTCGAGGTCTCGATTTTGTCCTGCCAACGATCGAGGTTGGTGAACACGCCAAGCTCGAACCAGAGCGCATTCACGCCTGCGAGCAGGATGAACAGTAGCTTCCAGCGGAACGAGGGGTTGAACGCGTAGATGAACGGGTCATGCATGAAGAACAGCAGCCCGGTCACCAGGTTCAGGCCGAAGCCGACCCAGGCCAGCGGCAGTAACCGGTGCAGCGGCCGGATAGCCAACGACCTGGCTAGGCCCAGCGTGCGCAGGTCGAGCAGGCCGACGATGCCGACCAACATCGCCATCCCGCAGAAATGCAGCGACTGCAGGGTCGGAAATGCCCACCAGGTTGAGCGGACGAACTCGCCAGGCGGCAGCGACTTGATCCAGAGTAGGATGGGATAGTTGCTTGAGAGATCCATGTCCTTGCCCCTTTGCTTATTCGCTGACGCCGATGTCGCCGTAGGTGCTGTAGGCCAACCATCGGCCGACGAAGATCGCGCTCACCCACGCCACCAGCGAGATCACGGCCAGCACCTTGGCCTGCCGCGGCGCGTCCGCCTCCCCGGAGGCGTACTTATCGGCCTTCTTGAGCACAGTCGAGGCGATCGTCGCGCCCATGATCAAACCGAGGGCGATGAGCAGGAGTTTGGAGCGGAACAGCCAGCTGTAGTAGTCCTTCTTGGCGTCAATGACGAACAGCATCGCGCCGGAGATGGCGTTGCACCAGAAGCCGATCCAGACCACGCTCATCACCTTGCGTAGGCCCGGCAACGCCGCGCCCTTAGCAAAGCCGAGCACCCGCAGATCGATAACCACGAGCAGACCCACCAGAACGGCCAGGCCGATCGAATGCGCCGTGATCACGACCGGATAGGCCGTCTCCTGGATCCACGTCGCGAACGCACTGTTCTGCAGCGCTGAAAGTCTGTCGTCAAACATGAAGGACCTGCCCCACTATGTGTTGATGCCTTGTTTGCCGGGCCCGGATGTGTCCATCGTTTGCCACGCCGCCGTTCTCTTTGGCGCGCGGGCGCGGTCCGCCGGCGGGCACTTCACTTAGCCGAAGGTACCCGCCCACTTCCAGCCGTCGGCCGGACGTTCGATGGACTGCATGCGGATGCGATGGTCGGCAGCGTTGCGGCCAGGGTTTCCGGTAATCTTCACCTTGTCGCCCGGCTTAAGGGTGTCATGCGTGACACCCGCGTCGCCGAGCGCGCCACCCGCACCCCATTCCACTGCCCAGGTCTGCATGACCCCGCTCTTGTCGGGCGCTATCACGTGCACGAAGGAGTGCGGGTTGCGAAACAGGAACTGCACCACGGTGCCCTCGATCGTGATGCGCTGGTCGACCACGTACGTGGCCGGGAACGAATGGTGCGCCTGCACCGGGGCAACGGCCACAGCGCCCATCAGCGCGGCGCCAGCCAGTACGCCGATAATCCTCATCTTGTTTCTCCTCGCCGGACCACCCGACTGTTAAATACCTTCTGCGCAGTAACTATGTGCGCCGCACAATACCCGATATTGGTTCGCGGTCTCGGCTGCACACTTCACCGCCAGTCGCTAATTCCTGCTCGCACCACCATCTTACTCAGGTGCAGAGTTCATATTACCAGTTCATTACTGTCTACGCAGTAACTTTGTGTGCCATACATAACGCCGGCCGTGGCTAGCTCGCGGTTTCACCTGTATGCGCTGCCGCCAGCCGCCAAGTCCCGCTCTTCTCGCCCGCCTGGTGGGGTATCGGCTAACCGATATTGCCTCCGAGCTATGGAGGTTTCGCCTTTCGACGGGTGCCATAGGCACTTGTGCGGAGTCGGGTGGCCTCCCCGGGGAAGCGGCGACGCCGGCGCAACAGCGCCTCAGCCGCCGTGCGCCTTGCGAGTGCGTTCCTGCAGTTCGCGCAGCTCCTCGGCCGTTGGCGGCGGCGTCTCGCCGACCTGGGCGGCATACTTGAGCGGCCAGCCGCAGCTGGCCTGAAGCCGTTCGCGCCTTACGCCCGGATGGATCGAAACCACTGTCATTCCATGGGTTTCGGTGCCCGGCTCGAGCACGCACAGGTCGGTGATCAGCCGCGGCGCCCCCTTGGTCTTCAGGTCCGGGCGCTGTCGGTGGTTGCCGCCGGTGCCATGGCGCAGGCTCAAGCGGTGAGCAACTCGGTGCCGAAGAACCGCTGGTAGAGCTCAGCGACCGTGGCGCGCTCGGCCTCGTCGCACTTGTTGAGAAACGAGAGCGCAAAGGCGCGCTCCACGGGCTGGACCAGCTGCGCGTTCTCAGCCAAAACAATTAGCGTGCGCGGCGACATCATGGTCGAGAGTTCGCGGCCGTGCGCGTGAGCCCCGCCCGCGCCACCATCCACGCCACAAGCTCGCGCCCGGCGGGCGTGTGGTAGGCGGGCGGGCGCGCGATCTGCCGCTCCGCCGCGGCCGCCAGCTAGTTGAGCGTGGTGACGAATTGCCAGCGGTCCATCTGCCCCTGGTTGATCGGCTGCGTGCCGTGATACATACCGCTCGCGGCACCGAGGTCAATCGTGTTAGCGGTCCCGAACAGCCGGAACGCCAGGTGCGGATCGAGCACGCAGCTCTGATCGGGCAGCGTGAGCTTGCCATCGGCCTCCTGCACACGCAGAAGCACGAACATCACTTCGGGCCGGCCGGCATCGTACTCGTCGAGCACCAATGCGACGCAGCGCTGCAGCGCCCAAGGCAGGATGCCCTCGCGAAGCTCAGTGACCTGCTGGCCTTCGCGCAGCGTGACGACATCTTTGCCGATTAGGTCAATGCCGCTGACATGGCCGTCGAGGCGGACGCAGGGCCAGTTGAGGCGTGCGGCCAGCTGCTCGATGTGGCTCGACCTGCCGGTACCATGTTAGCCCTGGACCAGGACGCGGCGGTTGTACATGAAGCCCGCGAGGATCGCGAGTGTGGTGTCGCGATCGAAGCGATAGGCCGGATCGGTGGCCGGCACATGATCGCTACGTACGCTGAACGCCCGGCACACGAGATTGCTGTCGATGCCGAAGGTTGCCCGCACCGAAACAGTCGTGTCGGGCTCAGAGGCAAGAAGCTTCGCCTCGGTGGGCATGACGGACCGGCGCGCCATCAGCCCTCACCCACGCGAACCTCGCCATTCGCGACTTCGATCGGCACGCGATCGAGCCCCATACCCTGGGCCGGCCCCTCGCTGCAAAAGCCGTCGTGCAGGCGGAAGACCGCACAGTGGTAGGCGCACATCACGCGCCCTTCGGGCAGCATCAGAAACTCGTCAGGCTGAGAATTGAGCGGCAGCGAGAAGTGCGGGCAGCTGTTCACCCAAGCACGCACCTGTGCACCCTGCCGCCACACCAGGATTCTGAAGGCGTCTTCGTCGTCGCCATACTTGACCTCCTGGCACGCGCCTTCGGGCACGGCATCGAGGCGACACAGCAGACTGCCCGGCGCGGGCGCCAGTCGGTGGGAATTCCAGGTCATGAGGGAACGGAACTTGATCCGGACTGGTCTCAGCGCTTAAAGGTAGTAGGCTGGCGAGCGGGAAGACTGGCAATGCCATGGCAGGCACGGCCTCACTGAACAGCGGCCAGCATTCCGCTGGCATCACACTTTAATTGTAACCGATGCGTCAAGAATCCGGAAGCGCACGCGCCCAACCCTCAGTCTGGCAAATCCCGGGGCAGTGGGCTTTACAGAATGAGACGCACCAGATCGCGAACGTACTTGCGGTCGCTAACCGGCGTGCTGCGGATCCCACCCAAGTATACATGCATGTAGCGCGCCTCGATGGCGCCGAGCACAGTATCGGCGGCGGCCACGGCGTCCGTCGCAGCCACAAAATTCGAGCGCCGCAGCCACTGCGTGAGCGCCGCGCGCAGGCGTAGCTGCATCGGATCGTCCTCGCTCTTGCCGCGCACCTTGGTCGGGCGCATCCGGACGCCGGCGGAAATAAGCAGGAACATCGCCGGGACCGCCGTGGCAAAGTAGAAATTGAGACCAGTGAGAATCGCCACCAGCTGCTCTTCAGGCGGCACATCCGGTACCGGTCCACGCTGCAGCTGCATCAGCTCCGGCGGATCGGCTGGCAAGAGCGCCATGACCAGCAGCTTGTTCTTCGTGCTCACGCGGTGAAAGATCGAGGCCGGGCTGATCTTCAGCCGCTTGGCGATCACCCCCACTGAAACCTGGGGGCCTTTCTCGAGGAACGCGGAACGCGCGGCGGCAACCAGGTCTTCGTCGCTCACCTGCTTGGGTCTGGCCATAGCTGAGCATTTTCCGCGAGTTAGTAATTGGGGATCAAGAATGGCACGTGCGGGGCGTCGTGGCAAATCCTCAGAACACGGGAAAATGCAGCAGCGTTCTCGCGCCGCCAGGATTGCGGCGGCGTTGGGCCTTGCCAGTCCGGCTACCCGCCGCTACGACGTCAAATAAACCGGCAACGCCCACTACCGGTTCAAGCAGAGAAACTGGTGTAACGACCCTGGTATTGGGCACCGAGGTCAAGTGGAACAATGACCTTAGAGGTGTCGGATCGGAAGGCGAACACTTCGTACGAGCAGGCCAGGAGACGCTGCTCTTCCAAATCGCCCTTACCGAAGATGCTAAACACGATGTGGAAGACATCTTCACCCAAATCGCGAGGCACGACTCTCCCCAAAGTGCCGAGCGCGCCCCGGGCCGGATTCCTAACATTGTCTGAAGTCTTGCGGCAGCGGAGGAAGGCCGATGGGGGTAACTTGCTGGCCCGCTCGCATACCGGTAAAGGTACGCACCATGGACATGGCCGTCGGAAACATTGACTCGGCGAAAGAACTGGACCTACCTTCTGCGCCTCAATAAACGATTGTCGTTTGCATCTGCGGGTTGCTGAACATCCGAGCGTCAACGACGGCAGAGACTCACTTTAATAGAGACTCGCTCAAGGGGGAACGATGAATGACTTAGCGCAAGGTCGGAGTTCATTGAGGCGGTCTGTCGCGATGGCCGTGGTGCTATCCGGACTCAGCGCAGTAGTGCTGGGGGCGACTCCGGCGGGGGATCAAGGCGCGGGCCCTGAGGATACGCTTCAAGAGATCGTTGTCACGGCAACGAAGTCGGCCACGAACCTACGCGATGTGCCGATTGCGATTTCAGCCTTCACGGGCGCCGATCTTCGAGAGCAGGGCGTCAGCAATGTCGACGCCCTCGGGAGACTCGTACCCGGCGTGAACCTCGACACATCGACTGCATTTTCGGGTTCCCGATCTGTCTTGTCCGCTTCCATTCGAGGAATCGGTTTGGACGATTTTGCGCTCAACCTCGACCCTGCGGTCGGCGTATACATCGATGGCGTCTATCTTGCCCGAACCATCGGCGCCAACAGTCAGCTACTCGACGTCGAGCGCGTAGAAGTCCTGCGCGGCCCACAGGGTACGTTGTTTGGCCGCAATACCATCGGCGGCGCAATCAGTATCGTGACTCGTGATCCGAAGGATCATTTTGCCGCCACCGGCGATGTCACTATCGGCAGCTTCAACCGGCGAGATGTGCAAGCCAGCGTGGATTTACCATTTAGCGATGCACTACTTTCCACCTTCACGTTCTCTTCCATCAAGCGAGATGGTTACCAGAAGCGCATTCCATATGTTTCCCCCACACCCTATGTCAGCGATAGTCCGTACGCCTTTGCCCAGTTGGGCTACGCCACAGGCAATGACCAGGGTGGACAGGATGAAAAGACGGCGCGCGGGAAGCTGGTATGGAATGGCGACAATCACTTAACGGTCACCTTAGCCGGCGACTACTCACGCACCGATGAGACCTCATCGCCGGTTACACTGTTACAGGCATCGACGACCGGCACGTTCAACTTGGCTTATAACGATTGCCTCGCGGGCCTTACGATTCCTAACGTTTCCAGCCCCTTAATTTGTGGCGCGCGGGCACAAGTGGGGACAGGGCTCTTTGGCGCCAACCTGAATCCTGCCACCAGCCGATTGACGTGGGGAAATCAGTATGTGACTGGAAATATCGACACGACCTACGCTAACGGAATTAATTTCGTCCATGTTACGAACTACGGCGGCGCGTTGACGACCGAAGTCGCTGTCAATGACGCGCTCACGCTTCGCTCAATCACCGGCTATCGCGATTTGTACTTCGCCAATGGGGACGACAATGACGGCTCGCCGCTGCAGTTTTACGAGTCGACCTACAGCATGTGGCAACATCAGCTCTCCGAGGAACTGCAGCTGATAGGCAAGGCTTTAGACAATCGTTTGAACTATTTGCTGGGTGGATACTATTTTGATGAGAATGGCGAGGATAACCAAGATGTGATTTTTGCTCAGGGACTGCAGCAAATTAATGTGGATACGATTATCAACACACGCACGGAAGCAGGGTTCGCGCGCGCCTCTTATCAGGCGACGGATCAACTCTCGTTTACGCTTGGCGGTCGTATCACCTCCGAGCAGAAGAAACTGGCCTCTGACTCGCATGAATTGAATGGCTTCCTGTATCGAAACTTTGGTTGCTATCCGGGCGATTCCCCATCTCCTGTACCGGGTCTGGACTGCCAGCAATTTGTCAGCTTCCTGGGCAAGCAGATATTTCAGGACAGCACGTTCGACTTTCCAGTGCCCGGCGATCCCAATCGTTTTAGTCCCTTAGGTACCAACCAACGTACGTCCAACGTCTTCACGTGGACTGGGGGCGCCGAGTATCATTTGATGGATAAATCCCTGCTTTATACTTCCTATTCGACCGGATTTAAGTCTGGCGGCTGGACGACGCGATTGATTTTCCCTTCTTCGACTGAGTCAGAATTTGGACCGGAAAAATCAGCGAGCCTGGAAGTCGGCTTTAAGTCGAGCTTTCTGCAGAATCGATTGAGCACCGACGCTGCCTTATTTTCCACCCTCTACAAAGACATACAGCTCCCGTTCATTGCTCCTGGCTTTGGCACCCCAGTTACGATGAACGCGGGCACCGCAAGAATCAGCGGCGCCGAACTGGAGGCCTCGGCCGTCGTCGTTCATGGACTTAAGATGAACAGCAGCCTTGCCTATCTTGATGCGCGCTACACCGAACTGGAGCCGGGCGTGACGGGGATCACGCTAAGTTCTGACCTTCCCAAGACTCCCAAGTGGAAGGCATCGCTGAGCCCTCAATACACTGTGCCGGTGTCTCGAGGCGAGTTCCGAGCCGCTGTCCAATACACCTATACTTCCTCGCTATATAACGATACGGAAAATACGCCACTGCTGAGGCGCCCAAGTACCGACATGCTTGATGGATCGGTCAGCTATGCGGCCACCTCCGGGTGGACGCTAACCGCCGGCGTCACGAATTTGACCGATGACAGATTTTTGATTGCGGGCGCAGCGCAGCCGTCAGTTATTGGTTACTTCGGAACCTACAACGAACCTCGGGAATGGTATCTGCAGCTGCGCGCTTCGCTGTGAGCGTGATGGGCAGTATCTGGCAATCGTTGCGCGGACGGGAGCATCGGCACATTCTTTCTCCGGTGCTTGCGGCCACGCGACTGATCATCGCAATTCTGCTCGGGTGCCTGCCGTTGAGCGCCGCCGGTGCGCAGCCTCGCAGCGGCGCGGAGGTCTTTGGCGACGCTTGCGCTCGTTGCCACGGAGTGGATAGCACCATGGCGGCGCCACACCCCGAGGCGCTCAGGCTGATGTCCGTGAGATCGATCGAGTCCGCTTTGCTGACAGGCCGAATGAAGGCACAGGGCGCCACGCTGTCCCAGGATGATCGCGTTGCGGTGGCGCAATACCTGGGAATTCCACAATCTTCCTTGATTATCCGGAGCTCCGCCTATTGCTCGGCGTCAACGCCCCGGCCTCAGAAGGGTACTGGAAAGGCCGGATGGAGCGGCTGGGGTGCGGATGCCGGCAACCGGCGGTTCCAGTCAGAGGCACAGGCTGGCCTACGCGCTATGGATGTTCCGCATTTGAAGTTGAAATGGGCATTTGGCCTACCGGGTGTGGCCACTGCCAATGCGCAGCCGACTGTGCACGCCGGTCGACTCTACGTGGCGAGCGCCGAGGGAATTGTCTATTCCATCGATGCCCAAGGCGGCTGCATATATTGGACTTTCCAGGCCGACGATGCAGTCCGGACCGCCGTTGTCATTGCCGGTCAGGCAGGAAACCTGGCCCTCTTTGGCGACCTGAGCGGGAAGGCATATGCCGTCGATACGCGCGAGGGCATGTTGCTCTGGAAAGTGAGGGTCGATGATCATCCGGACGCGAACATCGTAGGATCGCCAGCCACAGCCAAAGGAATGGTGTTCTTTCCGGTTACCGCCGGTAAGGAACTGGAGTCTGCCATCGACGCCAAGGTGTCCTGTTGCACCTTTCGTGGCAGCTTGGTTGCTTTGCGCATGAACGACGGCTCGCAGGCGTGGAAGGCCTATACTGTCAATCGAAAAGCCCAAGCCACTGGGCTAACGTCCGCGGGCATTGCCGCCTGGGGTCCCTCTGGTGCGGGTATCTGGTCCGCTCCGACCATTGACGTGCGCCGTGGTGTCATTTACGCCGGCACCGGGGTCAACTATACAAATCCCGCCACTTCAAACAGCGATGCTGTCGTCGCATTTGACATGAAGACAGGCCATATCTTGTGGTCGCAGCAAATGACGCGCGGTGATGTCTTCAACTTCGGCTGCCTGATTCCCAATGCGGCCAACTGCCCGGGCGAACACGGACCCGATCACGACATCGGTGCGCCGCCGCTGTTGCTGAATCTGGCCAATGGCAAAAGCGTCTTGGTCGTCAGTGACAAAGGGGGGATGGTCCGCGCGCTCGACCCCGACCAGAGGGGAAAGATCCTTTGGTCCGTCAGGGTGGCTCAAGGTGGAAGCATGGGGGGCATTCAGTGGGGCACCGCAGCCGACGATAACGGACTGGTCTTCCTGCCAATTTCGGACTGGGATCCTCTGCAACCCGACAAGGGCGGCGGTCTGGTCGCACTTGAGGCACAGACCGGCAAGCAGGTTTGGGCCGCGCCCCCGATCAAGCCGGAATGCCTGTCCGTGCGAGGATGCAGTGCGGCACAGCCCGCGCCGCCGACTGCCATCCAGGGGGCTGTGTTTTCCGGCTCCTTGGACGGGCATATCCGCGCCTACGATACAGGCTTCGGCAAGGTGATCTGGGACATCAACACATTGGCCCCTGTCGAGACCATTAATGGCGTGCGCGCGCACGGCGGCGCGCTGACTTCGGCAGGCCCTGCAGTTGCTGGTGGAATGCTCTATGTCATGTCAGGCTACTCGCGCACTGCCCTGATGCCCGGCAACCTCCTGTTGGCCTTTTCTGTCGAAGGCAAATGACATTCGGGCAAATCCACTAATAGCGTTAGCGCCGGCCTGACCAGGAACTTGCAACTCCTGGCCGGCGGGCATAGATTGACAAACGTGCGCCTGCTGACGGGGGGATAAGATGGCAACGCAACTGCGAACGCTTGATCGCGGACTTAGCGTCCTAGGTCACCTCAATCGGGTGCGAGCCGCATCAGCGCAGGATATCGCCACGGCGGTCAGTTTGCCTCTGCCAACGGTGTACCGCATCATCGAAACGCTATCCCATGCCGGTTATGTCGAACGTGCGAATCTGGCCGAAAATGCCTATCAACTGGCAATGGGCGTACGTCGCCTGAGCGGCGGGATGACCTGCGAATCCGTATTTATCGCGGTGGCCACGCCCGTGCTCTTCGCGCGGCGGCAGCAGTTGAAGTTGCCCAGCGCAGTGTCAACGTATGCGCACGGCTTCATTGCGGTGCGTGAGAGCACGGACCGCTTCACCCCGAACTCCATTGGAACGTGTGGCGTCCGCATGCAGATTCCCATGCTGTCTACGCCGCTGGGATGGGCCTACCTGGCGTTTTGCAACGACGAGCAGCGGCGAGAGATTCTCGCGCAGCTGCGCAAGTCCCAGGCACCGGAAGATCGCGTGGCGCGGGACTCGCTCCACGTCAGTCGCATGATCCGGTCAGTCCGAAGGGATGGATACTGCGCTTCAGCTTCGGATGATACGCACTACAAGCACCGCAGCAGCATTGCGTTGCCCGTGCTCTGCCGGGGTATGGTACTCGGGTGCATCAGCACCGTTTGGCCCTCGACGCTGCTGAGCCGTGAGGCCGCAATCGCACGCTGCCTACCGGTACTGCGAGAGACAAAGGCGGAAATCGAGCATAACCTCGAAGCGGCGGGAGTGGATTGGTAGTGGCGCGTTGCTGACGCGGCGCCACCTCCCCCACAGCACCCTATCCCCGCGCCTTGCCTGTCTCCGTCGCCGATACACAGGCCGGACACATTGGGCTGTGCGCTTGTTCGACCACCTCGCGGCGCACTAGTCTGCTCTAGCCCGTACCGGTGTCGTCGATGCTTTGCGCAGGCCTCATGCGCTATTGACATCGATTGCCTAAATCCTGAAGTGAGGCGATACGATGAAGCTCCTGAGTTTTGAAGTTGATGGGTCGCGCAGGTTCGGTGGCTGGGTCGAGGGCGGGATAGTCGATTTGAGCCGACGTCTCGGCGGCCAATTTCCGGAGCTGCTGAGCGTGTTGCAGGCTGGTGCGCTTCCGGTACTCGCCGCAGCACTGAAAGACGCGAAGCCCGACGTCTCCGCCGACCGCGTCACTTTCCTGCCGGTGATCCCGAATCCGCCAAAAATCATCTGCATCGGCATCAATTACGAGGAGCACCGCGCGGAAACCGGGCGTGACCCGACGCTCAGGCCACCAGTGTTCGCTCGCTTCTCCAATTCGCAGGTGGGCCATCTGGGAGCGATTTTGCTACCGCCCGAGTCCGAAAAGCTCGACTATGAGGGCGAGATCGCCGTCATCATCGGTAGGGCGGGGCGCCGCATAGCTATGGATAAAGTATGGGATCATATCGCGGGCTATGCACCCTACAATGACGCCACAATCCGCGACTGGCAGGGGCACACTCACCAGTGGACGCCGGGTAAGAACTTTCTGCACACCGGTGGGTTTGGGCCGTGGATGAGCACCGCGGACGAATTCGGCGATGATCCGGAATTGCACCTGAGCACGCGATTGAATGGCGTGGAGCTCCAGCGCGCGACCAGCCGGCAAATGATCTTCTCGATTGCCGAGATCATTGCATATTGCTCCACGTTTACAGAACTCGAGCCTGGGGACGTGATCGTTACAGGCACGCCCGGTGGCGTGGGCGCGCGTCGCAAGCCGCAACTGTTCATGAAGCACGGCGATGTGGTCGAAGTTGAAATTTCAGAAGTTGGCGTGCTACGCAACGTCATCGAAAGGGAAGCGTAAGTAGTGGTCGGCAGACCTCGATCCGCGTCTTTCATGGATTAGATGCGCCGTGAAGATCGGAATCCTCGGCGCCGGAAGAATGGCGCAGATGCTCGTGCCGAAACTTGTATCCGGTGGCCATTGCGTAATCCTCACCAACTCTTCAGGACCCGCGTCCCTGCAACCTCTGGTGCGGAGGTTTGGGCCAAGCGTATGTGCTGCGGAACCCCGGAAGATGCTCGCGGAAGCCAGTGTGGTGATTCTCGCAACTCCATGGGTGAAGACCCCCGCTGCGATTGCCGCGGCAGGTTCGTGGGCTGGTAAGATTGTTGTTGACGCCACCAACAACCGCCGCGGTCCGCGCCCGGTGGATCTGATTGACATTGGCGGTCGCGGCTCCAGTGACCTGGTAGCGCGGATGCTTCCGGGCGCGCACGTCGTGAAGACGTTCAACTATGAACCTATTCCCGTGTTCGCTGCAGGACTTCCGGCGGAAGGCGATAGCGGCGCAGTCTTCTTTTCGGGTGACGATGCCCAGGCCAAGGCGACGGTGGCCCAGTTGATCCGAGACATGGGCGGTGAACCGATTGATGTAGGCTCGCTGGCAGATGGTGGGCGCTTGCACGGCATGGGTGGCCCGCTGTCGATGAAAATGAAATTGCTCGCGCCCAAGGAAGCGAAAGCCCTGGTTGGTTCGTTTCGCTAGGAACAACATGGCCATCTGGGAGTGCCGGCGCCGCGGTAACTACGCTCGTGACCGTCGCCGTGTTCCTGGCCAGGAATTGCGGGCACAGATATGATCAATCGACCCGATTTTTGTGAAGCTATGTCGCGGCTCGTAGGAGCAGTAACCATCATCACCACAGAGGGCCCAGCCGGCCTGGGCGGCTTCACTGCGTCTGCGGTATGCAGTGTAACCGATGATCCGCCGATGTTACTGGCCTGCATGAATCGCCGAAGCCGGCAACACGCAGTGTTCAAGGGCAACGGTGTGTTGTGCGTCAATGTGCTCAGTGCAGCCCAGGAAAAGGTATCCCGGAGGTTTGCAAGCGCAGCAACTGTCGAGGAGCGCTTTCAGGGTGAGCGGTGGAGCGTGCTCGAGACCGGCGCACCCGCACTGGATAAGGCACTCGTCAATTTCGATGCCCGCATCGTCCAGACCGTCGAAGCAGGAACCCACAGCATATTCCTCTGCGACATTGTTACTGTACGAATCGAGCCGGAGAACCCCCCGGGCTTGGCGTATTACGGGCGAAAATATCACCCGGTCGCCGGATAGTGACAGGATGGAGTTCGCGATATGTAGCCAATCCTGCGACCGCCGAGCAAGCTCTTGTAAGCGCTGTCGTGAGCGCGGCAAGCCGCCGCGCGTCAGAGACCTAATGCCCCGAGCACGCGAACCACAAGATTGTAGAAAGCCACTTCCATGACGAGCTCGACAATCAGGGCATCATCGAACAATTGGCGCAACTGCTCGAACACGTCATTTGGAACGTGAACGGCCTGCGTGGAGGCGAGCGAAAAGCGGATCACGGCGCGTTCATGGGTATTGAAGGCCGGCGAACTCTCATAGGCCCCGATCTGATCCAGCTGTTCCTGCCGGACCCCCGCCGCGAGTGCCATTTTGGAGTGCGCGTTAAACTCGTGCTCGACGTGGGTTATCCAACCCACGGCGACGATCGCCAGTTCCCGCAAGCGAGGATCGAGCCTGGTTCCGAAGCGCAGCTCGTTGGACAACGGCATGTACGCTCGCAGCAAGTTGGGAGCATTGGCAATGGCACGATGAATGTCGGACGGGCCGCGCCCGCGAACGGCGACATACTCATCATAGATGTCGCGATCTGCCAAAGGCAGTGCCTCGCGATCCACCAAGGGGACCCGTGCCATGGTCAGCGAATCCGCGCGAGCGTGCCGTGCATAAGATGAACTGCCTTGCGTACCAACGTGCCTCGCCATCTACAGTACCAAAGTTTCAAGTAGTTCGAACGACGTCGTCGTACACACAATGGACGATACGAATGAACGGGGCGCGTAGATTGTGATCTCCGCCACTCACTGATCGGCGCCGGGACCGGCGTCCATTCGTGGAGGGCTGACCTTCCGGGTCTCTGGCGCCCGGTTCGACAGCGCAAGGTCAGCATTAGGTGGGCTGCGGGCACGGCAAGCGCGCGCTGCTGAAGGGGTCCAGCTACCGGGCGAGCCCAGCTTGTTCGCGTGATGGCTCAAGGCCCATCTCGATCAGGCCTGCTTCCAGTTCGAGTTTGGTCTTCGTAAGATCTGGCAGGTAACGAGAAATTACTTCGTCGTAGTCAATGGCTGCCGCCACCCAGACAATGTTGATGCAGGCAATCACGGTCTGTTGGTACATTACTGGCACGGCAATGCTGGCGCACTTGGGGTGCTGCAATTCTCGACAACTGCTGTATCCATTAGCGATTGAACTGGCGAAAATCTTCTCAAGAAATGCCTCGTCTCGACTCAAGGCGTCCTCGGGATCCAGGGAGCTTCGCAGCAACGCCAGTATGTTCTTTCGTTCTTCCTCGGGGCAAAACGCCAAGTACGCTCGCCCAAGCGGGCTCTTTAGAAGATGACGCCTGCGTCCGATCATACCCACATCAACCGATAATGGGCTGAAGCGATGGGTGCTTTCCCTGATGATCATGGCCCCGTCTTCGTACGTGGCAAGGTCGGTTGGCCACAACACCTTCTCGCCCAACCGCCGCACCAGGGGTGCCCCGAGCCTCCGGATCCATTCCTCGTCCGTGTACCCTTTGCTCAATTCACTTACGGCACTGGTCAAGCGAAATACGCTGTCCGATGCACTGCGGTACAAATACTTGTGCTGCTCCAAGGTCTCCAGGATGCGGTACACAGTGGGCCGCGGAAGCTTGAGCGCCGAGGCAATTTCATGCGCGGTGGAGGCGCGGACCGTATTGAGATACTCGAGGACTCTTAGTCCTCGCTCCAGCGAGCAAATTCTCTTATAGGCCATGATGAGTTACCCGGCACCGCAAGCGCTGCCCCAGCTGTCCACACACGTTGCCGCAAAGTAGGCCGGCCGCCATAGAGCCCACCCCTCACGTGGAGTACAACAGGACCAACGACTGGAGGCCCTCAAGGCCTGGTCCTATACACCCTGCGGACGTGTGGGGCAAGATAAAACCACACTTTTGAATCGCACGCTAGACTCAGCTGCGCGCCAACTGAGCTTGGAAGAAACATAGGTAGAGCGTTGGCGGACCTGGTCAAGCATTTCAGCCGGTTAAGAAGCGGCGCAATGCTTGCTCTGGGCGTTGATTGCCTCTCCGCTACAATCGATCTTATTCGGGTGCCTCAGGGTTCACGTTGGATTGACGGGAGTGTTTCGCCAGTGAGCGAGCTTTGCACCGGGCACCGGGCTGCGGAATGTAGCGAGGCGGGTTGCGCGGATCGAGCCCACCAGGACTGTACGCAGATCGGGGCCGGCAAATGTAATGCTGGCGGGGAATAGCAAGACCTCGCCGCCAGGATCCTCGAGCAGGCAGTGGCAGTCCCCGTTTGGAAGAAGACGGTATAGCCCGTTGCGTGTGACTTCGGTGACCCAAAGGCCGCCGGTCGCGTCGAAAGTGATGCCATCGACAATCGCACCGTCGAACAAGGGTGCCGGGCCAAAAGGCTCGGGCGGTCCGAGACTGCCGTCGGCAAGCAGGGGCATTCTGACGATGCGACCGAGAGCCGATTCGGCCACATATGCGTAACTATACTGGTCATCCACGCGCAACTCGTTTGGAAAACACAAATCCGTTGCAATGATTCGAGGTCTACCCTCATCAAAGCGCATCAGGTACCCATCGGGAATGGGTCGCTTTATGGCTTTGCTGCGCGGGTTCGTGCGGGTAGACACCGTGACCCAAAGAACCCCACGTTGATCAAAATAGACAAAATTCACTGCTCCCAGTGGAGCTCCGTCGAGGCGATCCAGAATCGTGCAATGTTCTCCGCTGCGCGAGAGGCGATGGATTGCGCCAGTGCCAATGTCTGCAATCAGCAGCTGTCCCGAGGGTTCTAGAGCAATGCCGTTTGGTGTCCCTGATATCCGTCCAATTCTCTCCTGCTTGCCCGAAGGGTCGAGTCGGGTCACTCCGCAGCGATCGTCGGAAATCCATAGCGTGCCATTTGGTTCTGCAACGATACACTCGGGTCGGCTCAGATCGTGGCCAATGAATCCGACCTCGTCACGGCGGATCAGGAAGTGCTCTGATGAGAGGTTATCGCACATGAGGATGAGTCATATAAGTAGGTAGTGACAAGCCTAGTAGAATTGCGGCGGCGGCGCTCGTTATAGTGGCGATGTCGTGGGCTTGAATTCCACCCTGCCCCACCAAAGAAGTGAACATGTGTCGACCATCGACCCGGTTGGGCGCGTGCCCCGAACCGGAAACCAATGCGTTGCGCCACCGACTGGTGTCCAACAAGCGTGCCAGTTTGCAGTCATGACGAAGACGCCGCGCACGCAAGAGGCCGCCGCTCCCGGCTATCGGCGCATTTGCCTGATCATCGCGTCGGCCCTGTTCATGGAAAACATGGACGCGACCGTGCTCGCGACTGCAGTGCCGACGATGGCCCGGGACTTCCACGTCAGTGCGCCTTCCATGAGTATGGCCTTCACGGCATACCTCTTGGCGCTGGCCATCTTCATCCCGGCATCTGGGCGCGCCGCAGACCGCTGGGGTGCCAAGAACGTGTTTAGGATAGCCCTGGTCGTATTCACGGCCGGATCGCTGTGCTGCGCGCTGTCCCCCAACCTGCCAGTACTTGCGACAGCGCGCTTCGCGCAAGGGTTGGGAGGGGCCATGATGACCCCCGTGGGCCGGTTGCTGCTCCTGCGCACGGTGTCGAAGCGGGACCTGATCGCCGCCACTTCATGGCTATTGATGCCCGGCCTAATCGGCCAGATCGCGGGTCCGCCGCTGGGCGGGCTCATCGTCAGCTATGTCGACTGGCGATGGATCTTCTGGATTAATCTGCCGGTGGGGGTGCTCGGCAGCTACCTGGTGGCGCGGTTCATTCCCGACGTGCGCGACGCGGAGCAGCGGTCCTTCGATCTCAGGGGTTTCTTGTATTCGGGTGCAGCGCTCACGGCCCTGCTGTTCGGGTTGGAAGCCGGAGGCCGGGGCTCGGAGTTGGGCGTAGCCGTACCCTTGTTAATAGTGGGGACGGGGCTGGGCGCTCTGTATGTCCGGCACGCGAGCCGGAATCCGCATCCGATCCTAGACCTCGCGCTGCTACGTGTGCCGACCTTTCGCCTCGCGCTGATCGGCGGTTCACTGACCCGGATCACCCAAGGGGCCCACCCCTTTCTCCTGCCGCTGATGATGCAGCTCGCATTCGGCCTGAAGGCCTCTCAGAGCGGACTGATCACGATGGGCACGGCGCTGGGAACCTTTACGATGAAGGGGCTTGCGGCCCCGATCCTGCGGCGCTGGGGCTTCCGCTCAAGCATGACGATATTCGGGACGCTGGGAGTCTGCAGCTACGCAGTGTGCGGCCTGTTCAGACCCGGTTGGCCGATGCCGCTGGTGTTCGCCGTGTTGGTGACGTCTGGCTTCTTCCTGTCCTTTCAGTTCACAGCGTACAACACGATTGCCTACGACGAAATCGATAATCACCTGATGAGCTCCGCGACGAGCTTCTATGCGACTTTCCAGCAGCTGTCTATGTCGCTCGGCGTTCTGGTTGGGGCCACCGCCTTGCACGTCTCAATGGCACTGGGCGGGCGAGCTACGCCCGTGTTTAGGGATTTCTCGGCGGCATTCTGGACAGTGACGGCTATTTCCCTGTGTGCGATCTTTGCGAACTTGAGTTTCCATGCACACGCGGGCCGTGAGATGAGCGGTGCAGACAGTTAGCTGTTCGGCGGACCCGACCGCCCATGACTTCGGATCCGGCGCACTCGGAGACTCGCTGGGCGCCACTGTCACCACCAGCAGCTTCCCTGCTGATTGGCAGTTCCGCGCCATCACGTTTCCCCGATCTTGCTGGCGTACCCAGGCAAACAGGAGCGTGGCGTTCGGTCCATGCTTGCGTGCCACGGCCGCGACCGACGCCTCGGCTTCCCGAGCGTCAGTCACCAATCTCAGCTTGTCCCCGAGGCTCCAGAAGCGCCTCGGCACCGTCCGCCGCCCCAAGCATCCGCACGGATCGCATCAGTGGATGCATCAATTTACACCGCAAGCGGATATGTGCACTCTTGTACGCCATGAAGCGCCGATCATCCACGCGTCGCGCCGTCTCGAACCTGAGGTCCTGACCGGAGGGCTATCTAAGGCAGTTCATGACGGTTGCTCAACTTAACGGCGGTTCGAGGAGACTGCACTCAATTAATCCGTCATGGAACAAGCGACCGCCTGCTTGCCACTCCCGATTATGTTGCGGACTCGAGTAAATCCATGCACGACGGCGAACTCGATAGTAGCGATGCATTTGCAATACGTTACACAGCATGAGGATGCCGTGGGATTAGATTGGGGTAGCTGTACGTTGGGGTGCCAACCGAACAGGAGCCCGGCGGCGCGCTGCCCTGACCGACCACGTCGCGCGTTACCATGCAATCCAGGAATCGCGCTCCGGGTGGTCAACTCCCAAGCCGCATACGATTTTGGGGAGGTTTCCGCACTACGAAGAGCACAGCTCCTACGCCCACGTTCATCGCGATCAGAACGTAGATCGGGAAGATATAGGTGTGATGCGTGTCAAAGTACGCCCCCGCAAGTATCGGCACGATTGAGGCGGCTCCAGTCTGGATCAACACGCCCACCCCGGTGAGGCTGGCAAATGGCTTGGTGCCGAAGAAGTGGCTCAGCAATGCCATCGAGCCAACCTGCGCAGCGCCAAAGCCGATCCCCATAACGGGCGCGTAGACATACAAGCCGTAGGTACCTGAGGCATGAGCCAGAAGCAGCAGGCCCAGTGCGTATACCATCATCGCAGCGGCCAGGAGTGGCCGCGGCCCCACCCGGTCGCCGAAGGCACCGATGATCGCATTGCCGACCAGCGACGCTCCGGCCATGATTGCGATAGAAATCGATGCGGCGCCGGCAGAGTAGCCCAGGTCACGCAAGAGCACTTGCCCGTGCGCAATGTAGAACGAGGCACCGGCCATCACGCTCGCCATACAAGTGAAGACCAGCCAGCATGTCGGTGATTGCAGGGCTGCCTTTGCCGACCATTCGATCGTGGGTTTTCCGGAGGGATCAACAATCTGCGCCGCGCCGGAAGACGCCTCCGCGGCCAATTCATCGCTGGCGCCCCGCTGGCCTGGTGTGGGCGCGTTCTTGACGAACAGCAACGTCGTCACCAGCGCTGCAAGGGCGAACAGTGCGAACGTCCACCAGCCGAGCTTCCATCTGCCGCCGGACGCGGTGATAACGCCGCTGAACAGTGCCGGTGCGACGAATCCACCGATGCCTGTTGCACTGTAAAGAATCGAGAGCGCGCGGGCACGGTGCCGGCTGAACCAGGCGGCCACTGTTGCCTGACAGGCAACCACCGCGCCGAACGCGGTGCCAAGGCCGCCCACAAACCCGAACGCTATCACGCCTTGCCAGCTGTTGCTGACCAAGGCCGCCATCGCGGCCGTTGAACAGAGCATCAGAACACTTCCGACCGCCAGGCTGAGGCGAGCGCCCCAACGGTTGACCGCCACTGCGACCAGTGGCGCGGCCAGGCCGGTCGTCAACATGTTGACCCCCACCAACAGACCCAGTGATTTGCGATCCCAGTGAAGGTCCACCGCCATCACCGTATTCAACACGCTGGCGCCATAAATGGGAAAGGCCATGTTCACGGAGATCACGAAGCAAAGCGCGAACAGGACCCTCCAGCCGTAATAGCGAGTCGTCACCATGTTCTTCTACCCCCGGCAATAGCTTGTTTTTCTAGGGTGCGGCAACGCGCCGCGTCACTCGCGCGGCACGGTAGCCTGCATGAGACGCAGATTATCCGAGAACACGAGGTCCATGTCGGTCAGCTGAATAATATCTTCCCGAGTAAAGCCGGGAGCGAGCTCTTCGACGACAAAACGTTCCGCTTGCCGCACGAGCAATGCCAGATCCGTAACGATTACGTCGACGCGGGCACGCGCCGAGACCGGATAAGAACAGTTACGCACAAGTTTCGGGCGACCCTTGCTGTCGCTGTGCTCCATGACAATAATCAGCCGGCTGCCGCCGGCGATAAGATCCATCGCGCCGCCGATCCCGCCGCCAACCTGTCCAGGCACACTCCAGTTTGCGACGTCCCCGTTTTGGGCAACTTGGTAGGCGCCCAACAGCACCGCCGAGAGCTTTCCGGAACGGGCAACCTCGAAGGACACCACGCTGTCGAAAACCGAGCCGCCCGGCCGCATGGCGATAAAATTCCCGGCCGCGTCAAAGAAATCATAGTCAGGCGATTCGCCCTCGCCCAACAAGTCGTAACCAAGCGCCCCATTTTCCGCGTGCAGTGTGATTTCGCTACTGACCACGTGCGAAGCCACCAGCGTGGGCAATCCTGATCCGAGGTTCACGTAACCGCCCCTGGGCAGCAAAGCTGCGGCGCGCCCGGCAAGCTCCAGGCGTGAGAGGGCCGGCTTACCGAGATATTCGCGGCGGCTGTCCGGGGCACGCCGCCCCAGGCCGCCCTTGGCCCCCGCCGGCTTCTTCGTGCTCAGTACCACGCGGGACACGAAGATGCCCGGCAGGCCCACGCGCTCGGGCGGAATCTCCCCGACCTCGACGATGTAGTCGACCTCAATGATGGCAACCTTGGCGGCCTTCGCAAAGACAGGATTGAAGTGGATGCTGCTGCCGCGGAACTCTACATTGCCGGATTTGTCCGCGCGAAACCCGCGCAACAGCGCATAGTCGACGGGCAGTGCGTGCTCGAGCACGAATTGCTTGCCGGAAAATGCCCGCAACTCTTTCCCGTCTGCCAGCCTCGTACCGACCGTCACCGGGCTATAGAAGGCCGGTAAACCGGCTCCGGCAGCGCGCAAGCGCTCTACCAGGATGCCTTGCGGCACCATCTCCAGCTTCACCGTTCCCCCGGCGACCTGATCCTCGGCGATCGAGGGTATGCCCGGGCGAGCCGAGAATGACAGTATGAGGCGACTGACCTGCTTGTTCTCTACTAGCATCTCGGCCCGATACTCGCCCCCCGCACCGAGTGAGTTACCCACGATGCACAGATCGTCGGCACCATGATTCTTGAGTGCCACGACCAGGCTGCCCGGATTACTATGACCGACTCCGAAGCTCGCAATCGCGATCGTAGCCCCATCAGGAATATCGGCTACCGCTGCCTCGGGCGAAGGAAAAATCTTATCCATATTGATCTTTTGGTTGATGTCGGGTCGGTGCGCCGGCCGATCGACGCGCAATGCTTCGATGCCACCTCGAAAGTTGAAGCAGCATGGCGCAATCTGGTCCGTTGACTATCATCCTTGCTTGGCGAGCATTCACAAGCACGGGCGTAGCCATGTCCGCCGGGTGAATCTTCCGCGACAAAGCAGCTTTGTCATCCAGGATCATCGACGCTGAGCGGTCGAAACCGCAGCAACGCGGCTGACTCCCCCGCATCGCAGAACACGGCCCTCACTGCCTGGCCGATTCGAAGCTGCGCAGCGTCGCAGTCGATGATATTGGTCAGGACTCGTGGACCCTCCCGGAGCTCGACGATGGCAAGGGTATATTGCGGCGTATCCCGGTAGGCGCCTTCACCACGGCGGACAACGGTGAAGCTGTAGATCACGCCGAGCCCGGTGGCCTCGAACCAGTCAATGGGGGCTTGCCCGCACTCGGGGCAGAATTGCCGCGGATACCAAATCACAAAGCTGCACTGCGGGCAACGCGGTAGCATCAGCCGGCCCGACTTTGCGCCGTCCCAGAAGGGTTTTGCTTCCGGCGCCACGGGTGGGATCGGGACCGGCAGTTCAGCGCCACTCATGCGTCACCTCGGCCAAGAACCAATGTAGCACTGCACAGGCGCGAGATTCCGCCGCCAGTACCGTGTGCCAGTGCCAGCTCGCAATTCTTGACTTGCACTTCTGGCTGGGCCTCGCCGCGCAGCTGTCGAACAGCTTCGATAATCTTGACCATGCCGCCTTGATAGCCGGGGTGGTTATTGCACAGGCCACCGCCGTCGGTATTGACCGGAAGTCGCCCGCCGATGCGCAAAGCCCCGTCGGCGGCAAACGCTCCACCCTGTCCCTTCTTGCAAAAGCCGAGATCTTCCAGGGTCATCAGCACCGTAATGGTGAAGGAGTCGTAGATCGAAGCGTAGTCGATGTCGGACGGCGTCACCGATGCCTCCTTGAAGGCGGCTGGTCCCGACCACACGGCCGCGGTGTAGGTCATATCCACACGTCCGCTCATCGTGTGCTTGATCGCTTCGCCGTGGCCCAGAACCTTGACTGACAGGCGCTTAAGCCCCGCTGCGATCTCCGGGGTGGTCACAATTACAGCGCCACCGCCATCCGTGACAACGCAGCAGTCAAGGCGATGCAGCGGATCGGCCACCAGTGGGGAAGCAAGCACTTCGTCGACCGTGACGGGCTTGCGCAGCAGGGCGTTCGGGTTGTACTGGGCGTGAAATGCGGCGGCCGCCTTCACTTCAGCGAGTTGCCTGGAAGTCGTGCCGTATTCGTGCATGTGCCGTTGCGCGGCCAGGGCATAGATCCCGATGTTGGTTTCGCCGTAAGGGGCCTCGAAGGGATACTCGGGCGTGTCCGGCGGCAATTTCGGGCCGCGGACGATACCGCGAACGCGCGCACCTTGCGTCACCAACGCGATTCGGCATTTGCCGCTGGCCACCGCGAGTGCAGCATGGCCGACGTGGCAGAGGTAGGACGACCCGCCCGTAAACGTCGAATCGGTGTAACGCAGGTTCTTGAGGCCAATATACTCCGCCAGCGAGATGGCCCCGAATCCGAGCTGGCCATTGCAAAAATAGCCATCAACGTCCTGCCGTCCAAGCCCTGCATCGGCCAGCGCACCGGACGCCACCTCAGCGTGGATTTGCGCCGCCGAACGATCGGGTAGATCCCGGCCGGGGTGTTCATAGGCCCCGATAATCACTGCCTTTCCACTCATGCTCACGCGCTACTCCGCTGCATACTCTTCATATATATACATGATCGCTACCGGACGACAGCCTGCCAAGCACAGCACACAAGTGTTCGCAGCGCGCACGGCTAGCGCTGAAACAACGTGCCCAAGCCCGGCGGGGAATCCCGAAAGCCCGATGTCCGCAGTGCATGCCACACGAGGGCCTGGTTGCTCGTCAGCACGGGTTTACCCAGGTCTCGCTCTAGCATTTCGATGATGGGCAGCACCCGTATGGCCGTACAACTCACAAAGTAGGCATCGGCTTGCGGGTTCCGTAGCGTCATTGCACGCCGGTACCACTCTCCGGGCTCGATCGAGGCCATACCCTGCCCCTCGGACAGGCCCAGTCCACAATGGCTCAGTACTTCGATGTCGTGGCGCGCGAGAAATGCAATCTCCCGCTCATTGACGGCGTCAATGTAGGGTGTCAGCAATACGACACGCCGGACGCCGATTGCCTGAAAACCCGCCAGGATGCCGTCGGCGGTGCTGATGGCAGGCACACCACTGGCCGCACTAATGCGCGTGCGAATATTCTCGGCCATCTTCTCATCGAAAGTGGATACGGCCGTGCAATTGAAGCCGATCAGGTCAACCCCTGCATCGGCGAGAAGGGCTGCGCCCTCCTCCACCTTCGCAGTCATTGCGAGCAATTCCTCGGGGCTGCTGCCCGCCAATTTCAAGCGGGTCGTATGCAGGGAAATTCCCGGCGGCAGCATCGCGGCGACCTCCGGTTCGCCGACCGGATTGCTGGAGGGCAGCAACATGCCCAGCCTCAGGCGCCAGCCATAGCCTCCTCCTCGGGAATGGGCACTCGATTTCAGCATTGCTGGCAGGCTCCCTCGGTAACCATTAATTCCTCGCCAACGGAATCAATGCGGTCGCGGCATCCAGCTCTGTTGCGCTGCTCGCCGCGGCCAGAATGTAGCGGTCAGGACGCACGATGACGCACTTGCAACCTAATTCCTCAAGATAAGCGGTGCCCTCGCCGGGCAGCACCAAAGCGCCTGCGCAGCGCCAGATGTCGCGAGTCGCGTCGGATACTGCTTCCAGGATCTCCGGTGGGCCGAGGACCACAAAGCGCAGGCCTGCCGCGTCGTCCATGCGGCGACCATCGGAAAGCACCGGTTGTTGAGAGTAGCTGCCAGCCGGAGCGGGCCACCGCGCATGCAGGCCGGCACCAAGACTCGGGCGGATTGACCGTAACATCTGGGGACTATCGATGAGATCCTGGTCACGGCGTGCCGCGGCGGCCGGGTCCGTCACCTGGATAATATCGGCAATACGCACGGCTTCACGAATGAATGCACGCACGTGGGGCGACTGCTCCTGTGCATAGCTATCAAGGAGCGACTGCGGCGCAAGCCCTTTCACTACCCAACTGAGCTTCCACGCCAGATTTGCTGCGTCGCGGATACCGGCGCACAGCCCCTGTCCCAGAAAGGGCGGCGTCAGGTGCGCAGCGTCGCCAGCGAGGAGTGTTCGGCCGTGGCGCCAACTCCGGGCGACAGCCGAACGAAAGGTATAGAGGACCGCACGTTCGACGACCGCCTGCTGCGGTGAAATCCACCGCTTCAACATTTGCCACACGTTTTCAGGCTCGGCAAAGCTTGAGGCATCGTCTCCGGGCATCAGCTTGATTTCCCAGCGGTACCTACCGCCCACACATTCGATCATCGTGATGGGACGGGCCGGGTCGCAGATCTGCATGGTGCCCGCCGGCAGCGCAGGCACCGGCTCGGCCAGCAGGACATCCACCACCAGCCACTGCGCCGGGTCTGCAAGTATCTCCAGCGAGGAGCCAATCAACTCACGCACCAGTGAGTTCGCGCCGTCGCAGCCAACGAGGAAGCGTGCGCGCACCTCACCGTTTGCGCCATCCCCGCTTCGCGTGTAGCTGGCAACGACCCCGTCCTTCTCCTCGCGTACGCCCAAGAACTCGCAACCCGAAAGCACAACATGACCGGGAAATCGACCCAGTCCGCGGCGCAAGATCTGCTCGAGCTGCGGCTGATGGAACCGGTTGCTTTCACGCCAGCCGGATGGACCCGGTTGCGTCGGCCGAGCCCAGTCGATCAGGAGCCGACCATGAGCATCGACGAACCGCATCCGCGGATGTAGGCCTAATGTCGAAGCAACCTCCTCGGCGAGTCCCATCGCTTGCAAGACCCGCATCGCCTCCCCGTCAAGGTGAGTGGCGCGCGGCAGGCCATAGGAGTCGTCAAAGCGCTCAATGATGACGACAGACAACCCGGCGACGCCCAACAGATTGGCAAGCGCCGCTCCTACGGGCCCGTTGCCAACAATCGCCACATCTGCGCTCACCGGACCGATAGTCATGAATTCTTGGCCAACTCAAAGCGCTGAGCGAGCTTGCGCCGCCACTCCTCTATGGTCTGGAACCCGGGCTGCGCACGACACAAAGCCTCGGTGTCCCGACGCAATGACTCCTCAGGCTGGTCCAGGTCTATTGGGGAACGGAAGGGTTGATCGATATACCAAGGCGTATCGACAAACGCCTCCATTCGGTTTCCTTCGGGATCTCGGAAGTAAATCGACCACGCTGTCCCGTGGGTAATGATGTCGACTTCTTTGAGCGACTCGCGCTTAATTGCGTCGCCGATGCGCTTGAGCTCAGAAAGGTTCGCAACGCGAAAGGAGATCTGGTTAATGATTTGCGAGTTATCATCGGGTGCCCTACCGCCGGCAAGCACAAATTGATGATGGGTTTCAGGCTGCGACGTCAAAAACACGATTGAGCGGCCCGCGGTGCGCTTGATATCACTGATGACGAAACCAAACACGCGTTGATAGAAGCCAAGCATGCCATCGAAATCACGTACGAAAATTCCTACATGTCCCAAGTCCATAGTCCTTATCCTCCGATGCGATTCCGCGGGTCATTTGTCCCGACAGGAAGTGGAAACCGGTCGAGATAGCCCGCGTATTCTGGCTCCAGGTCAACCTGGAGAGCGGACATGATGCGAACCATGCCGTTGTATTCGCCGATCGCAATCAGCAGATCCACGAGTGATGCTGCATCCAGAGCCTCTCTCAGGATTGCGAAGGTCTCATCCTCCAGAGTCAAACGTTCGGTCAATTCCCGCGCCGCCCGCAAGACAGCTCCGGCGAGCGGTTCAAGTGGCGACTCCTTGCCCGCGCTTTCGGCGGCAATGGCCCGGATGTCGGCCTCGGTTACCCCAAACGACAACGCAACATCAATATGGTGGGCATATTCGTATTCATTGCGAGTCGTATACCCAACCTGCAGGATCGCCAACTCGCGCAGCCGCGGATTGAGGGTGCTCTCGTGCCGCAGGTACATCCCGATGCCGGCCACATGCCGAGCACCCCGTGGGCTGTTGGCCAGCACGCGTGTTATGTTGGATTTCATGCGCGGTATGTTCTGGTACTCAGGCGCCAGATCCTCGGTATTGAGATAACGCAGACGCGCCATGACTCAGGTGTCCGTGCCGACAATCAAGGCGAGCGGGTCGAGGCCAGCCTGAGCAAACTCGACGATCTGCTCTTCATAGCCCACCTGCGAACTGATCAAGAATTTCTCCTGCCGCATGCCTTCGATCAATACAGAGGCCGCGAACTCTGCAGTGGCGGGCTTGTTGCGTCGCGAGTCCACTCCATCTAGAAACTCCGCGAGGCTCGGGATCGTCGTGCCCGAGGTGGTGACGCTTTGGCCACCGGGACGGTCCGAGGTCGCCGTGAGACCGGGGCAAAAGACCGAAACGCGAACTCCGTGCGCGCGCAGCGCGTGCGCCAGACCGTAGCTCATTCCGAGTTGCGCGCCCTTGGTGGTCGTATAGGGAATCTGGAAGCGGGTGGGCGGATCAGGCAGTATGGCAAGCGATGAAGCCGTGTTGACCAGGTAACCACTGCCGCGCTCGATCATCGCCGGCAGCACCGCGCGTATCATGCGCACATAGCCTAGTACGTTCACCTGCAGCGCAGTGACCCAGGACTCAAAGGGAATATCCTCAATGCGGCCGGCAATGGGGGGCATCGACGCATTATTGATGAGCACATCGACCCGACCGTATTTCGCGGATACCGCATTAATCAGCGCCCCGACCTCCTCATCGCGAGTGACGTCGCAGCGCACGGCTATCGCCTCGCCGTTCCCGGCCCTTATCGACGCCGCCGCTTCTTCGGCCTTCACGCCGTTAAGATCGGCGATGGCTACACGGCTTCCCAGGCGAGTCAGCTTTTCGGCAGTAGCGCGGCCAATTCCGGTCGCTGCACCGGTTATGACGACGGTTTTATTTGCGAATTCCATGTGTCGCTTCCATATCAAAGATCTCGCTGAGAAACACACCTAACTCCGCCCAGGAGCGCCGGTCAGCCGAAGCCGAGTAGCCGAAGCCGGGGGCCGGATTGCCGCCCGCCTCAGGGCTGGTGAAGCCGTGGCAGACGCCGCCGTAGAGACTTACTTGCCAATCAATCCCGGCTGCCGACATTTCTTCACAAAACGCCGTCACTTGAACCGATGGTACAAAGGGGTCGGACGCACCCGAGCAGACCAGCACCTTGCCGCGAATCTGCCTTGCGCTGTCTTTTTGCGTCGTACTTAAGGCACCGTGGAAGACAGCGATGCCTCGAAGCGGCGCGCCCGTGCGGGCCAGCTCCAACGCGCACCACCCGCCAAAGCAGTAGCCAATCACCGCCATTCGCTCCGGATCCACCTGCGGAACCCGGGCAAGAGCATCTAGGCCAGCCTGCAGGCGGCGGTACAGGCGCTCGGGCTCGCTTTTCAACAGGTCGATGGTCGGGCGCACGGTTTTGGGATCATCGAGCAGCCTGCCTTCTCCGTGAAGGTCTGCAGCGAGTGCCACGTAATTCATTTGCGCGAGCGCCACGGCACGACGTATTACGTGCTGGCCGGGCCCAGGGGCTTCGGGGATGACGAGGATGCCGGGCACCTTGTTCTGCACGTCGGGGCACGCCAGCTGGCCGCGGAAGGCGGCGCCCTCGAAGCGATAGCCAAAAGGCGTGGTGCTCAAGGCGATGTCCCCCACTCGTCGATCAGCACCGGAACCGCCAGTGCGACTGCATGCACACCCATGCTTGTGATCAGCTTGCAGACATCCATGATTTCGTCAGGGGTGGCCCCGTTCGCGAGTGCCGCGCGCATATGTTGCCGCACGCCTGTGCCCGATAGCTGTGTGCACTGCGCGTACGCGGCCAGGGCAATGAGATGGCTGTCTTTCGGCGCGAGCGGACCCTGAGCGCCAACGGCCGTCGCGGCGAAATTCAGCCACACATCATAGAATGACGGATCGACACTGATAGCGGCATCCACTTCAGGCAAAGCCGCACCGAGCAACTGAAGATGCTTCTTGTGTACGGCCTTGGCATTGGACTCATGGTCACTCGTGGATAGCGCACCCGGCATGATCTCCTCGAGGGCCGCTGCCCCTAGCAAGTAGGTCTGTACGCCGACCGTGCTGACAATCATGGCCACCGCGATAAGTTCCTGGAGCGAGGCGCCGAATTCCCGCGCTAAACGCCCGTGCTGGCGAACGCCGCGCTCGAAGAAGTGCGTCGGGGAACAGTTAGTGGCCACATAAATCAGCTCGCGCAACTTGGGCGAGAGGCTGCCGCGCTCGGCCGTGTAAGCAGACAATTCCAGGTAGGCCGCTACATATGCTTCGTTGACATGCAGCAGGCGTTCCCAGTCTTCATTCCAATAGCCGCGGCGCTGCTTGAAACTTTCCCGGATGCGGGACAGCGTCTCTTCGTGGGGCATGGTCGCGTGCTGGTCAGAAAGGCGACAACGGCGGATACCCAAAGTGTATGCGCGCGAAGTTCACGGCAGTCCGGTCCATCTGCTGCGTGAAGTGCGTGCGTTGCACACAGAGGTCGCGATAGTAGCGTCCAAACATCGATTTGTTTTGGGCGATCTGTGTGCCAGCCGTGGTGTAGAGACGATCCGCCGCCTCGAACGCAAGGCGGCAGCCCTGCTGTACCATCAGAAATAGGCGGCGGTCTTCTTCCTCAGTGAACTCGATGTCACGCTCCACCTGGGCCGTACAGGCATCCATGTAGTCCTGAGATGCCTTGAGAAGTGCCGCATCGGCAGTGTCAATTAATGCCTGGGCTACGCCGAAATAATGCTGAAACTCCTGGTGCTCCATGAGCTTCGTCTTCGGGGCGAAGCGCATAGGCTTGTTGCGCAGCAGCTCCTCGTACAGATCGAGCAGGCCACGTGCCGTACCCATAAACACCGCGCCGCCCTCGATCATGAAGAACGCAGCCTTACGCCCGTTGTACATGGGATTTGCATGTACTTTTTTGCCGGAAGCACCGAGCCACATCGCCAGCGGGGAAACGCGGTGCTCCGGGATGAACAGGTTTTCAACGGTCACTCGACGTGACCCGGTGCCTTGCATGCCCGACATATCCCAGTTGTCGATGATCTTGAAGTCTTTGCGATCGACCAGCATAAGCACCGGCTTCGGGGCGCCACCCTCCTGGGGAACCAGGCCACCGACCATGATGTGCGTGGCAATGTCGCAACCGGAAGCGAAGTCCCAGAAACCCGAAACGACATACCCGCCCGGCACGATCTTCACGGGTATGGGTGAACCCAGTGACGGGCAACGGTATTCTCCATCGCTCCCATACGCTTCGATCTGCGCTTGCTCGGGATGATCGGCGAGAATGATCGGATGCCCTGAAGTCAACGCGAGCACCCAGCCACTTGAAGGACAGCCTCGTGAGACTTCGCTCATGACACGGACATATGTTTGGACATCAAATTCGTAGCCACCAAACCGGCGGGGCTGCACTACGCGATAAAATCCAGCCTTGATAAATTCATCGTTGGTCTCCTCCAGGATACGACCGGCTTCTTCGGTGGCCGCTTGCCGATCACGCAACGTCTGACGCATCGCCGTCGCGCGCCGGATCATTTCCTGCGGCGTCAGGTCGATCTCGGGAACCGGGATTACGCCGCCCGCGGTCTGTGCCATTTGGGAACCCTGGATCTCGCGAACTTGCTGCGGATTGATCATGATTACTTACCTACCTGGAGTTGGTCGGGTTCTGCGAACAGTTGCCGGGTCAGATCCGCTGCCTTCAGCTCGAACTACAATCTCGGACGACTGCGCGCCATTGAATTATCGCGAAGGAAGCGCTCTAAAAGCCTCCACGCTGGTCCGCCGCACGCGCAGAGACCAGTCCAGAATCCGACTGCCGCGTCAAATCAACCATCGCCTTCTGAGCCACGCTGACCATCGGTGCCCCCGCAACCCATGGATGGCTGCACTGCACCTCTACACTAGTTCGCTTGTGCGCGGCGGACAAGAACTCGACGAGGCTGTCCGAGCTGTGTATCGGGTTAGCATAGAAGTCGCTCCCATGGCCGCGGCCTCATCGGAACAACGGAATGCCGGGACTTCGACCTGCACGCCGAGCTCGGCCAGTTGAGCAGGAGGCTTCCGGCGATGGTAAGCCTTCCACCAATTCGAGGGCCAGAAGGAAGTTCCAGAGCGCTGGCAGTGCGGCGTTTGCTGCACTGCACCAGCGCCCGGATCAGAGTTGCCGGCCCACGAAATTGCGGGCCGTGCGTAGCGCCTAGTTGGCCTTCTTGTCAGGGGCCGGCGCGGCCTGCTTCTTCGGCAGTTCTGCAAGCGGCTTGAGCAGGAACTCCGGCAGCTTGGTGGGAATCTCCGCCGCATCCCAATGCTCCATCAGTTTGCCGTCCTTTACGCGCCAGGCGTCAAACCAGAACGCTTCGTAATATTTACCCTTGTACTGCGGATCCGGAAGGTAGCGCTGCTGGAGCACAATGACCATGTCACAGTCGCCCATGACCTTGTAGAGGGGGTTGCCCTTGGGTGCGTCGGGCGGAGGGGGCGCAAACGGGCCATCAGCGGCCATCATCATGGGCATCAAGGCGTTGAATTCCTCACGACCATGGAGATGATTGATCTCGCCGAAGCGCCTGAATTCCGGATTGTGCTGAATGTAGTCCTTGTCCATTACATCCGTGGCCTTCCCGAACTCATCGGGCTTGACCGGGCGCGTGAACATGGCGGATGCGAGCTTCTTGTTCGCCTCAATCGTCGCCTGGTCCGGGCACACCGAATCGCCCTTTCCATTGGCGGTTGCTGCATGCACTGCCACTACTGGCAGCATATTGGCCACGAGAATTGCTCCGAATAGCATGTAACGCATTTAAATGTCTCCTGGAGAGTCTTGCTGGAAGTGAGCCGAGGGAATTCTCGGCCCCGAATTACGGATGAGCATTTTCACAACGAATTCAATGTTCATACCGTTAGAAAAACAGTAGTGCGTGCACAATCCCGCCCGGGCATATTGTTCGGCCCATGGGCGAAGCCGTCCGTGGATCGCAAACCGGGCCATTCCTGCAGAGCGCCGCGGGTCCCACCCAGCACGGACCGTCGGTCCATTGATGGGTGGGCACCAGTCCAAGTACGCCCTACGCAGCCGGCATTTCGCCAGCCGGGGCTTTCACGCCTATGCCTATCAGAAGCCCACGCGGATTGAAGCACCAAAGGTCCGGGGATCGCGCAAGGTTCCAGCGGCGGCCAATACCGGCGTAACGCTCGACATGTTCGCGTAACTGTTGAACTGCTGATTGGTTATGTTGCGACCCCATAACGTCAGCGAGGCCTTGGGCGTGAAGGCCCAGGAAGCATGGAGATTGCCAACCCAGTGTGAGCCGCTTCCGATGTAATTTTCACCACCTTGTGCGGCAACAGCACTCGTAATTTGGTACACGTCGTAATTGGCGTTGTAGAGGGCGTCCGCCTCCAAGGTGATCATTTGATTGCCGCCGAACGAAAAGATGTGGCTGTAGGAAGGATCCACAGTCAGCGGGACGATGCCCGGAATCTTCGACTGCGCTACGCCCTCGGCAAATACCGGCGTCTTGTCTACGTAATAGGGATTGAGGACGCTCACATTCAGACCAAACCGGTCGCTCTTAAGCGGCTGATAGAGAAACTCTACCTCCCCGCCGGCCATCCTCGCGGGCGAGGTGGCGGTGTTGAACAGGAAGATGCCCCCCGGCAACGCCCCGATCTGCACAGACTGCTGATAGCCGCCGTAGCGATAGAAGAACAACGCAGCGTTGGCCTGGAACCTCTCCTCCAGGAAACGGTTCTTGCTCCCCAGTTCAAATGCCGTCAGTGTTTCGGCAGCATAAGGCGATTGTGCGAGCATGCCTGTGGGGCCGGTGCTGACTGCGACGTCTCCGGGCAGGAACGCCGAGGACACCGACGCATACAGCAGGTTGCTGTCGGTGAGGTTATCCTCCAGACGCAGTTTGTAGGTGACGTTATCCCACGTGCGCGTGCCAGCGCTCGCGGGCAAAACGAGGGTACCGCCGCCACCCAGACCCGTCGTATCGGTCTCGCCGGTCACCACCTTGGTGTTATCGTAGCGCACTCCAGCGGTCAGATTCAGCTTGTCCGTCAGCGGGAATCCCGCCTCTGCAAAGACACCCAGGTTTTTGGTTTCGTGGGCCGTCACCGAGTCCTGCAGCAGGATACCGCCCGGCGGAAAGAACGGACCGCTGACCGTCAAATTGACGTTCGCTCTAAGGACGTTGTCGTAGTAAAGGACGCCCGTTTGCCACTTGATGGCGGACCCAGCGTTTGACGACAGGCGCAGTTCCTCCGTATGGAACTGATCGTAAGGCGTGGCCTGCTGGTTCGTGAGCGTCGCCCCGGGCGCCGGGGAATTGTACACGGTAGCGTGCATATTCCAGTCGCGAAGCGCCGGAACGTAAGTCAGCGTTGCGGCACCCAGATTCCAGTCGACTTGCGCCCAGTATTGCCGGGTGTCATCGTGGCCGCTACCCAGGGGCAGCGCTTGCGTATATTCGATCTTGCCTTGTGGATCCATCTCACCAGCGAGCTCGCCCGACCGCTCGATGTTGTTCCGCAGCGCCACTCCGACCAGGATGGACAAGTCGTCCGTCGGCTTAAGCAGGGCTTTGATGCGACCGTCGGTCGTATGCTCAGCGCCGCCCTGCGTTGCATAGTAACCATCCCGGGCGTAGTCACTGCCCGACACGCGCAACGCTGCTTCTGACCCCACCGGAATATTCACGCCAGCACTGTAGTGGCGCAAATTGAAATCGCCGAACTCCGCCGTCGCCGTGCCGTCGAACTCGCCCAAAGCGGGATCAATAGTATGGATGGCGACGACTCCGCCTGTGGCACTTCGCCCGTATAACGTCCCCTGGGGACCACGCAAGACCTCCACCCGATTGATGTCGTAGGTGTCACCAACACCCCCATAGACACCATCGACATACTCGGCAACTGCCGGAGGCACTGAGGTTGCGCTTGCTGGCGGCAGGCCGTTGGCCCCCACTCCGCGGATCGAAATCAGCGACGAGGGCGAGTCACTCACGCCGGTCGCGTTGCCAATGGTCGGCTCCGAGACCACGACATTGGGAATGTCTTCGAGGAACTGGGATACCGATATCTTTCCCTGTTCGGCAAGGACATCACCGGTGCGGACACTCACGGCAACTGCGCTTTTCTGCAGATCCACCGTGCGACGCTCGGCCGTGACAATCACTTCTGCCAGCTGATCCTGATCGGCACCAGGCGCCGAACTGGCCGGCTGGCCAGCCTGCTGTGCCAAGGCGACACTGCAGAGAGAACCCGCCATACCCATCGTCAAACACACGACCAGACCCTTACGCGCCTTTAGCTGTCGGCTTTCCACAACTGCCTGTTTTGCATTGAAATCGAACATCGAAACGCCTCCCAATTTGCTCGTACGTTTTTGCGCGTGCTCCGCACCCACGGGGCAAGGCAATATCTGTAATGTCTTTAGTTAGTGACAACCAATGAAACGGTGACAACCGCTCGATTACTTCGGAGCGGGAGCACCATTGCCGGCGCCGGGCCCAGGGCCACCGCCCGGCGGCGGTGCCGGCATGTCGACCTTGATCAGAGGCGCATCGAGCCACTCCTCGATCTTGTGGGTCTGGGGATTCACCCGGAAGAAGCCGCCCACAGGAATCGCCAATTTCTTGCCGCCCATCGTGAAGTCATCTATGCGATCGGAAATGACCAGGACTTCGTGGGGGCCGCCCACCGCGTGAATGCTCAGGGTCTTGATGCCCCCGATGGCTGGCAGGATCTTCTCAAGCGTCTTCTGCAAGGCTTCCTGACCCTGACCGAGTGTGCGGTCTGTGGGATCCAGGCGGAACTCAGCGTTGTCGTCCATAAAGGATCTGACTTTCGCTGCGTCCCTGGCGGCGAATGCCGCAGTCCAGTCAAGCACAAGCTGGATGGCCGCACTCTCGTACTCGTTGTTCTTGCCTGATGTCGGCACTTTTTCCGCTGCTTGCGCGCACGCTGAGGCCGCAATCAGGGCGGCCACGCTGGCACTTACCGACTTCCATTTCCAGTTTGACGACTTCTTCATAACTTCCCCATTGTAGTTCCGAGGGTGAAAAAACTGATGAGCACCGAGGCTTTGCGGCTCAGGGCGCGGTCGTGAGCGAACACGGCGACGGGTCCCACTTCGACGCGTCACTTTCCCGTTGGAATGTCGCGACATAGTTGTAGTTGGCAATCAGCAGGTCCGGGTCGTGCAGTGAGGCCGTAACGATGAGATATTCGGTCTTGGTTATCGGATCTTGCTGCACATCCCAGTACTCCGTGAGGCTCGAGTGCTCGCTGTACGCGACACCGTTCTTCCGGATGAGTCCCGCGCGCATGTTGTCAGTCGTTATTTTCAGCGCACCAAAGTGGCCTTCGTTCGCAAGCTGACCTCCCAGACCAGGAGGCTCGGAAGCGGCGTGCAGCAACCACGCTGCTTTTGACTGACCCTGCCAGCTGGCCGGAGCCGACGCGGCACCCGCGTCAGGCCCGAAGCGCAGCGTCCGGGTTTGCATGCCGGCGTCGGTCTCGACCCGCAGCGTATCTTCGTCAAGCCATTCGATGTGCAGACGTTCGGGAACCAGCATCACCACGCCGGCACCATAAGCCGCGCATTGATTACCTAGTTTCTCATCTGCTTTGGCGTCCCAGACGTCGGCGTGTTGCTTGCCCGCGAGGTTTAGGGGGATGCCCTGGTACTCGCCGCGGCCTGGCACCACCATGCGATATTGCCAGTCACGAGTTACCAGCGAAACCCAAGGGCCAGTGGGATCAAAAGGTGCATCGGCTTTCGCAGTTAACGCCGATACTGGCGCGCCGGGAGCACCTGCCGCAGACGCAGCGGCGCCCGGAGGCACCTTGAGTCCCTGCCCTTGCGCTATCCCGACGCTGCCCGCCCAGGCAACTGTCATCGAGACAACGGCCAATACGCTTCTGGAAACCATTTTTCCCTTGGCAGAGCCGGTAGTTGGTAAGCAATGGCAGTGCCTCATTTCTTCTTGGCTCCCCGGCGCTCCTGAATCAAGCTCTCGTAGACCGCCGCAATGAATTGCGAAGTAGTCCAGTCGCCGCTGGTAGCGCCGTAGCGTGTGGTGTAACCACGCGCTGGGTTGGCGGCCTGCACCTGTTCCAGATTCTTGCCACGGGCGATAAGGTCTTGCACGCGATCACGAATGATGGTCAGCATGTCGCGATAATTCGACACATCAACTTGGTTACAGAGCTGCCCACGCCCAGGTACGATCAGCGTGCCCCCGGGTCGCTGCCATTTGGGACTCACGGCTACCGCAAGCTCGGACAGCAGTCGGTTCATTGCCGCGAGCTCACCCTGGATGCTGCCTCCGTGCGCAACATCGATAACAGGAAAACGGGTCGTGTCCATGATGTCGCCGGTAACCACCACGTCGGAGCGGCGGAATACCACCATGGAATCTCCGCTGGAGTGCGCCGCCGGCGCCCAGATAACCTGGATAGCCTGGTCGTTCATATACATGCTGCGCACTGGTCGGGTATAGATCTCGCTGGGCAGCGTCGTCGCCGGACGATTCTGCTCGGTAGCCAACAGCTGCAGCAGCGCGTTCTGATGCGAGATCACCGGCGCGGCAAAATCAAGCGTGCCCTTCGTGAATGAACGGCCCGCCACGGCGAGCGGTGTGTTGCAACCGATGCGGCTTTCATCCCCGTTGACACTGACCAGGTAGCGCACGGGACCTTCAGAGATGGCGCGCACAGCCGCGACAAGGGCTTCACAGTGGGTCGCCGGTGCGGTACCGACGACAAGAGTACCCTGCCATCCCGTCTCCACCACATCGTTTTGGTTATCGACTGTCAGCAGGTAGATGTCTGGCCGGACCTGCAGGATGCTGACGTCGCCGAGATCCCGCGAATATTGTGCGGGTAACTGCCAGGTGGCCTGTTCCGCAGTCGCGGGCACTGCCGTGCCCACCAGCGGCTCCTTGCCGCCAGGCGGAAATTCGTCAGCGCGCGCCCAGTGAGCATTGCTGAGGGACAATGCTGCAATCAGCGCGAGCGCGCTGCAGCCCCAGGGCGGCACGGCAAGCTTAAGGATTGGATTCACGGCACATCAGCACGGCAATATTGAATCCCATTGCCGACCTTCCATCCGCCCCCTGCGAGCCACAACAATCCTCCGTGCAGTAGCCCTTTGGAATATGGAAGCTACCGCGAATGGCCTTTGCGAATTCGGGATACATGGTCTGCTCACCGCCCATTGCTGCCTCCTGGGGTATTCCATGATGCGTCGTGGCAAAATTCAGCATGGCCTCTGGCGGAGTGAGGTAACTGGGGACACCGACCCCGGCGGTAGTTTCGACTTCTTCCTCGGGGGTGCAGGTGGCACCCAGCGTTTCATGGCTGCCGATGATTGTGGGGTCCACCGAAAATACCGCACTCGTTATGTAGGGCGCTGTCAGGTAAACCGGATCGTGTACGATCCCGGTGATCGTCAGCCAGTTTTCATGTCGCGTGATGATCATCGTGAAAACTTCCTGGTCGCTGCTAGGCACTCCATTGCGGAAGACGTAGCCATCCTGGATGTGGGTCGTCGTCGTCACTAGCGTATCGCCGCGCCAGACACCCGTAGTAAATCCAGCCAGTGAGTTTGCGGCCTGCGCGCTCGGATGCGGCCTGCCATCCATCCATATGGTAATTGGAGCGCGATCGACCGAGCCCCCGATGTTCCAGGCGACGACCGTGCCATCGAGATTTTTGGTCGGCCAGATCTCCACGCTGAAGGGCATGAGCGTAATGTAGTGAACCGGCCATGGCGCGCACTGGCGGTCAATCTCACTGATATTTTCAGCCGTGTAGGCCAGTGCCGCATCGCGCGCGGCTTCATTGATGGGCAGCCCGTAGAAGGAATCCGGGTCCGGTCCCGGCGCCCGAATCTTGTTGTCTTGCTGGTTCCATATGCGCCAACCCCCGGCGAGCGAGACTTGCGCAAACGCCATATTCGAACCCAGCAACGCCACGCAGGCCATTGCCAAACTACAATGAAACCGATACCTGTTGTTCATCCGATAACCCCCTGGTCGATCGCCGGCGACTCGCTGGCCCGGTCTTGATGCAGGCACATCGGCGAGTCCGCAGTGCAATGCCGCACGTACTCGATCTGATCGAGCTTGGATGGCTGCTCTTCTCTCCCACCGTAGTTCGGTTGCGCGGGAGGAACAAGTTGCAATTGTGACTGTCCGTCCTGTGTATCTTGGCAATGCCTAGCGTCCCGCGGTGCACTTCCGGGGTTATAGAGGCGAGGGCAGCCCACGCCTCCACGCGAGACGGACAAGGCCTTGAACTTGTCGGCTTGAGGGGTGGCGAAATGGACCGCCAGCGACGCCTGATCCTCGTGGAGGATGTTGACGCCGAAGACACGTGCGTGACTGATGGCCTGTCGCGACGCGGCACGGCGATTGACACAGATGAGGATCATC
>Ga0182030_10002205_pt1 | contig 41199 bp, 38 predicted proteins | sample 812S3MmetaG_FD_121299 | JGI IMG/M metagenome (GOLD analysis project Ga0182030, IMG submission 121299) | Permafrost microbial communities from Stordalen Mire, Sweden - 812S3M metaG (Illumina Assembly) | ecosystem: Environmental > Terrestrial > Soil > Wetlands > Permafrost | place: Sweden...
CGGCAGCCGGGGGCAGCGCCGGATCGGGCACCCCCAACAGCGACTGGGCCTCAGCGTGCTGCGCCTGTAGCGCCCGCATCAGCCGTTCACGACGTTCGGTCTCCTCGCGATCGATCTGCTCCTGGGTGCGCACCTCGGTGCGGGCCAGCATCGACACGGAATCGAACTTGACGCGACCGAGCATGGCCGAGAACAGTTCGAACGCCTCGCGCTTGTACTCGAAGCGATAGTCCTTCTGGGCATAGCCGCGCAGGTGGATGCCCTGGCGCAGGTAGTCCATGGCCGCGAGATGCTCGCGCCAGTGCTGGTCGAGCATCCGCAGCACGATATCGCGCTCGGCGTGGCGCATGATCGGCACGCCATTGCGATCCACTCCGGTGCGATCGACCTTCTCCTGATAGGTCGCGCGCACGGATTCGATCACGCGCGCGCGCAGTGCGGCCTGCTCGATCTCCGGTTCGGCATCGAGCCATGTCCGCACCGGTACCTCGAGATTGAAGTCGCGCCGCAGTGCTTCCTGCAGACCTTCCAGATTCCAGTCCTGCGGCAGGCTGTTGGCGACGGCAAATTCATCGAACAGGCCACCCGCGGCCTCCTCGAGCATCTCCAGTATCGCCGCGCTCATGTCGGAGGCGCCCAGGATCTCGGTGCGCTGCTGATAGATGACCTTGCGCTGATCGTTCGCAACATCGTCGAACAGCAGCAGCTGCTTGCGGATGTCGAAGTTGTGCGCTTCGACTTTGCGCTGCGCTTTCTCGATCTGCCGTGTGAGCATGCCGCTCTCGATGACCTCGCCTTCCTTCATGCCGGCGAACTGCAACAGCCGTTTGGTGCGGGTTGGATCGCCGAAGATGCGCATGAGGTTGTCTTCCATCGACAGATAGAAGCGGCTCGATCCGGGATCGCCCTGGCGTCCCGAGCGCCCGCGCAGCTGGTTGTCGATGCGGCGCGACTCGTGGCGTTCCGTGCCGATGATGTGCAATCCACCGGCGCCGATGACCCGGTCGTGGCGCTGCTGCCATTCGGAGCGCGCGGCCTCTCGGCGGGCCTCGATCTCCGCTTCCGTTGCGGTGCCGTCCACGGCCGCTGCAGCGGAAATGCCAGCCAGTTCGGCCTCGAGATTGCCGCCGAGCACGATATCCGTGCCGCGTCCGGCCATGTTGGTGGCGATGGTCACCGTGCCGGGGCGACCTGCCTGCGCGATGACATGCGCCTCGCGTTCATGCTGCTTGGCATTGAGCACCTGGTGCGCAATGCCTTGGCTGTTCAGCAATCCGGACAGGAACTCGGAGGTCTCGATCGAAGTGGTGCCGACCAGCACCGGCTGCGAGCGCTCCACGCAGTCCTTCATGTCCTCGATAATGGCCTCGAATTTGTCCTTCTGTGTCAGGTAGACGAAGTCGGGATGATCCTTGCGTATCATGGGCCGATGGGTCGGGATGACGACCACTTCGAGACCGTAGATCTGCAGGAACTCCGGGGCTTCGGTGTCGGCGGTGCCGGTCATGCCGGACAGCTTCCTGTAGAGGCGAAAATAATTCTGGAACGTAATCGAGGCAACGGTCTGGTTTTCCTCGCGTACGCGCACACCCTCCTTCGCCTCGATGGCCTGGTGCAGGCCGTCGGACCAGCGCCGGCCGGGCATCGTGCGGCCGGTGAATTCATCGACGATGATGACCTCGCCGCCACGCACGATGTATTCGACGTCACGCTTGTAAATGGCATGCGCGCGCAGCGCTGCATTGAGGTGATGCATGAGCCGGATATTGGCGGTGTCGTAGAGACTCTCGCCCTCGCGCAGCAGGCCCGCTTCGAGCATGAGCCGCTCGACGTGCTCATGACCGGCCTCGGCCAGATGCACCTGCTTGCCCTTCTCGTCGACCGAGAAATCGCCCACGCCTTCCTCGGTCTCCTGGCGCTTGAGCCGCGGCACCAGCTCGTTGATGCGCAGATACACCTCGGTGCTCTCTTCCGCAGGCCCCGAGATGATCAGCGGTGTGCGCGCCTCATCGATCAGGATGGAATCGACTTCATCGACGATGGCGAAGCTTAAGGATCGCTGCACCCGCTCTTCGAGCCGATAGGCCAGGTTGTCGCGCAGATAGTCGAAACCAAACTCGTTGTTGGTCCCATAGGTGATATCGCAGGCATAGGCCGCGCGCTTCTCGGCCGAATCCTGCGCATTGCGAATCACACCGACCGTGAGCCCCAGGAAGCGATAGATCGGGCCCATCCAGTCCGCATCACGCTGGGCGAGGTACTCGTTGACGGTCACCACGTGCACGCCCTCGCCAGGCAGGGCATTCAGGTATGCCGCCAGCGTCGACATCAGCGTCTTGCCCTCGCCGGTGCGCATCTCGGCGATCTTTCCCTGGTGCAGCGCGATGCCGCCGATGAACTGCACATCGAAGTGGCGCAGCCGCAGCGTACGTCGTGCCGCTTCGCGCACCACGGCAAAGGCCTCGGGCAGCAGTTGATCGAGCAGCGTGCCCTGCTTGAGCCGCTCGCGAAATTGTGCGGTCTTATCTCGCAGCGCCTCGTCAGACAGCTCCTTGAGGGCTGGCTCATGCGAGGAGGCCTCGCGGACCAGACGGCCATAGGACTTGATGAGCCGGTCATTGCGGCTCCCAAACACGCGGGTCAGCGCCTGTAGCACAAGCAATCCTTCGGAAAAAAATTAGCCGCATCAGCGGCTTAGGGGCAGCGCGCGGATCGCGGGCCGACTATTGTAAGGGTAGACAGCGCGCCGAAGTAGTCGTTCTGGAGGCGTTCGAAAGTGAGGCTGGTTTAGCGGCCCACAAAGGCCATGGGATTGATCTGAGTGCCATCGCGCAGCACTTCGAAATGTACGTGCGGTCCGGTGGAGCGACCGGTCGAGCCGACCACGGCCACGGCCTGGCCGCGCTCGACGGTGTCGCCGACGGCCACGAGTGTCTGTGCGTTATGGGCATAGCGCGTGCTGTAGCCATTGCCGTGATTGATCTCGATCAGATTACCGTAGCCTTCGCGAGGTCCAGCCCAGGTCACGATCCCGGAGGCGACGGCCAGCACATCAGTGCCCGCGTCGGTCGCAAAATCCACGCCCTTGTGCATGGCTTCTTCGCCATTGAAAGGGTCCATGCGCTCGCCGAAATAGGATGAGATATAGCCTTCCCGCACCGGCCGCCCCGTGGGCTTGACCTGTGCCGAGAGCTGCCGGCCGAGGATGACGTTTTCGAGGGAGGCGAACTGCGCGCTGCGCGAGTCGATCTGCTGGCTCAGGGAATCGATCATCGCCGAGACATCGGCGACCTGCGCGCCACGACCCACGCCGTCGGACTCCGAGCCGCCCTGCGGGGGATCACGGTCGAAGTCGAATTCGCGGCTGTTGATATTCGCCATCTGCGTGAGCTGCTTGCCCAGCGCGTTGAGGCGGATGACGTTCGCATCGATGGTGCCAATGCGCATCGCGAGCGCATCCACCTTATCCTGCACCTGCGCCTTGAGAGCCACGATCTGCTGCTGCTCGGCGCGCAGTGCGGCCGTCGGACTCAGTACCGCCATCCGCGCCATGCTGTGCTGGCCGAGCGTCAGGCCGGCCACAAAGGTGCTCGCCACCAGGCCGAGACCCAGAATGCTGACCACGCAGAGCGTAATGGGGTGCGATAGATTGAATTGGCGGGCTTTGCCGTTGCGGCGTGAAAAGAAAATGACATTCATATGGTCGCTCCAGCCTCGCCCAAATGACGCCCGACTGCGGGTGTGGCACGCTTTGCCATCGATACGCCAGTCACGACTGCGCACCGTATCGATTGCGCACCGTATGGCCCATGAACCACCCTGGTCGAAAGCTCTCGAGATCCCGGCGCGTAGGCACCATGAATCCCCGGCTCCACTTCCCTGCCCGCGGGGCTATGCCCTCGATCGGTGCATCTGACTATGCCCAAGAAGCCCTCACCTGACAAGAAGACTCGAGCACGATTTCTCCAGGGAAAGGCCGGATTCCGTAAAGCGCCAGCGTCGATCAATGACTTACTCGCCCGTCGTCCGGCTCTGGCAGCCTTGGGTGCACGCGGGCCGGAACAAAAAGCCTGGGTGCTCTGGTTCCGGTCGGTGCTGCCGCTCGAGCTGGGGACACATATTGTTAACGTAGTGCCAAAGGGCTCTGAACTGGTGGTGCTGGCCGACTCCCCCGCCTGGTGCGAGCGGCTGCGCTATGCGCTGGCCACCCTTCAAGCGCAGATAGCCTCCCGCGATGGCGCGGTGCAGCGCACTCGCGTACGGGTGGCAATGAGCTAGGACGCCAGGGCCGTGGGCGTCAGCGTGGGCGCCGCGTAGGCCTGCACATATGAGATCGGCGCCAGTTCCGGGCGCTCGAACACGACCTCTTCCCAGGCATCGCGATCCTTGAGCAGTGCGCGCAGCAGAGCGTTGTTCAGACCGTGTCCGGATTTGTGGCCACTGAACGCGCCGATCAGGCTGTGGCCCAGCAGGTAAAGATCGCCGATCGCATCGAGGATTTTATGCTTTACAAACTCATCTTCGTAGCGCAACCCATCCTCGTTAACGACGCCGACATCATCGAGCACGATGGCGTTGTCCAGCGTTCCGCCGAGAGCGAGATTGTGCGCGCGCAACGTCTCCAGATCCCGCATGAAGCCAAACGTGCGCGCGCGCGAGATCTCCTTCAGGAACGAGGTGGTCGAGAAATCCATCGTCGCCCGCTGCAGCCGGCGCTTGAACACCGGGTGATCGAACTCGATTTCGAAATTGACCTTGAATCCCTCGAACGGATCGAAGCGCGCCCATTTGTCTCCATCGGTGACGTGCACGCTCTTTTTTACTCGAATAAAGCGCTTGGGGGCCCCCTGCTCCTCGATGCCGGCTGACTGCAGCAGGAACACGAATGGTCCCGCGCTGCCGTCCATGATCGGCACTTCGCTGGCCGTGAGTTCGACGATGGCATTGTCGATGCCAAGTCCGGCGAAGGCCGACAGCAGGTGTTCGACGGTGGAAACGCGGGTCTCGCCCTGAACCAGCGTGGTACCGAGGGTGGTCTCTCCCACATTTTCCGCGCGTGCGGGAATAGCCACCGGTTGGGGCAGATCGACACGGCGGAAACAGATGCCGGAATCGGCGGGCGCAGGGCGCAGGGTCATCATGACCTTCTTGCCCGTGTGCAGTCCCACTCCCGTGGCTCGAATCGATGTTCTGAGTGTTCTTTGGCCGACCATATGCTTGAACCTAGCCGAATTACGTTAAGAACCCAGCGCTAGCGCCGCTTCCAAAGAAGGGCACTAACGTATCACAGCGGCCGCTGCGGCGCCGCGCTCAGCGAAGTCGCTTACGGGGTATCAATCCGCCTGCCTTCGCAGAAATGCCGGAATATCCAACAGTTCCTCCGGATCCGCATCCGCACGTAGGTCATCGCCTACGGCGCGCTGCCGCACGATCGTCGGCTTGTCGAGTGCCGAATAATCGCTGGGAGTCATAGGACCGCGGGATTTGGCCGCGCGTTGCGCCATTTGTTCCGCGCGTGAGCTGACCGATTCACGCAGTGCCATGGCTGCGCCGCGCGAAAGCGTTTCGCGCCCCATCGCAGTCGGTCGCTCCAGCAGTCCTTCGCGGGGCAGCTCGGTTCGGCCGCGCGTTGCGGTGCTGCCGTTCAGGCCGGTCGCCACCACCGTGACGCGGATCTGATTGGACATCTCGGGGTCGATGACGGTGCCGACGACCACGGTCGCGTCCTCGGAGGCATATTCCTTGACGATCGTGCCGACTTCCTCGAACTCGCCGATTGACAGGTCCAGTCCGGCGGTGACGTTGACGAGGATGCCCTGCGCACCAGCCAGATTGATGTCCTCCAGCAGCGGCGATGAGACCGCGGCTTCGGCGGCCTGGCGCGCGCGATTCTCGCCCGCAGCGGCGCCGCTGCCCATCATGGCCATGCCGGTCTCGCTCATGACCGTACGCACGTCGGCAAAGTCGACGTTGATGAGCCCGGGCCGCGTGATCAACTCGGCGATGCCCTGCACGGCTCCCTGCAGCACCTGGTTCGCGGACTTGAAGGCATCCAGCAGCGTCGTGGAGGCGCCCAGCACCGTGAGCAGCTTCTGATTGGGAATCGTGATCAGCGAATCGACATTCTTGGTCAGTTCCGAAATGCCGTGATCGGCCACCATGGCGCGCTTGCTGCCTTCCATCTGGAAAGGCTTGGTGACCACGGCAACCGTCAGGATGCCCAGTTCGCGCGCGATCTGCGCGACCACCGGCGCCGCACCGGTACCGGTGCCCCCGCCCATGCCGGCCGTGATGAACAGCATGTCGCAACCCTCGATGAGTTCGATGATGCGATCGCGGTCTTCCATCGCCGCCTGGCGGCCGATCTCGGGATCGGCACCCGCGCCCAGTCCCTTGGTGATGTTGGCGCCGATCTGCAGCGAGGTCTTGATCTTGGAGGCCTTCAGCGCCTGCGAATCGGTGTTGATGCAGATGAAGTCGACACCGTCGATGCCGCTCATGACCATGTGCGAGACCGCGTTTCCTCCGCCGCCTCCCACCCCAATTACCTTGATTACAGCGCTCTGGCTGTAGGAGTCCATCAGTTCGAACATGTCAGTCAGCTCCTTACGGGTTGGCCCTGTCGGTGAGTCAGAAATTGCCTTTGAACCAGCTCTTCACGCGCCCGAATGCGCCGGCCACATTGCCGGTCAGCGCCGCGGACCGTGACGCTGGCGCGGCGTTCTCGCGGGCGTAGAGCAACAGCCCCACGCCGGTCGAATAGATCGGATTGCGCACGACGTCGGACAGACCTCTCACATGACCGGGCAGTCCGAGCCGCACCGGCACGTGGAAAATCTCCTCGGCGAGTTCGATCGCCCCTTCCATGCGCGCGCTGCCGCCGGTCAGCACGATGCCGGCGGCGACCATCTCCTCGAAGCCGCTGCGACGCAGCTCCTCGCGGATCAGGTTGAACAATTCCTCGTAGCGGGGTTCGACGACTTCCGCGAGCGTCTGACGTGCAAGACGCCGCGCCGGCCGGTCACCCACGCTCGGCACTTCGATGCTTTCATCGGGATTGGCGAGCTGCGAGAGCGCGCAGGCGTAGCGGATCTTGATGTCCTCCGCGTACTGGGTCGGTGTCCGCATCGATACCGCGATGTCGTTGGTGACCTGGTCGCCCGCGATCGGAATCACCGCGGTGTGGCGGATCGCGCCGCCCGAGAACACCGCGATGTCGGTCGTGCCGCCGCCGACATCGACCAGGCACACACCGAGTTCCTTTTCATCCTCGGTCAGCACCGCAAAACTCGAGGCGAGCTGTTCGAGCACGACGTCCTCGACCACCAGGCCGCAACGTTGCACGCACTTGACGATGTTCTGCGCGGCACTGTCCGCGCCCGTGACGATGTGTACCTTCGCCTCGAGGCGCACGCCCGACATGCCGATCGGGTCGCGGATGCCTTCCTGGCCGTCGATCAGGAATTCCTGCGGCAGCACGTGCAGGATGCGCTGGTCGGCCGGAATGGCGACTGCCTTGGCGGCATCGATCACGTGCTCGACGTCGCCGTGCGTGACTTCGCGATCGCGGATGGCAACGACTCCATGCGAGTTGAGACTGCGCACGTGACTGCCGGCGATACCCGCGTAAACCGCGTTTATCTCGCAGTCGGCCATGAGTTCGGCTTCCTCGACCGCACGCTGGATCGACTGCACAGTGGATTCGATGTTGACGACCACGCCCTTCTTGAGTCCGCGTGAAGGCTGGCTGCCCATGCCGATGACCTCGATCGCGCCGTCCGCCGTGATCTCGCCCACCAGCGCCAGCACCTTGGAGGTACCGATATCGAGTCCGACGACGATGTCTCTGTCGGTCTTCTTAGCCAATGCCGTGCACTCCTTCGTGCGTCGATGGGGACGCGGCACCCTGCGCAAGATGACCGCCGCCCTTCCAGCCCACGGCGAAACCATTGCTGTAGCGCAGATCGACGTAGGCCATGTCCGCGGCGCGCTGACTCACGAGCTTCGCGGCCACCAGCATGAAGCGCTCGAAGCGCGCATCGATCTGCTGCCTGCCCAGGCGCACCTGCACGCCGTTGTCGAGCGTGAGATTCCAGGCACCACGCGCATCGAGATCGAGCGCGGCGAGGCGCAAGCCGACTTCGGTGAGCCGGCCCTGCGCGGCCAGATAGCGCGCGGTAACTTCCTCCTCCGAGCCGGTTGGACCTGCCAGTTGTGGCAGTTCTGGCGGAACGAAGTGCGCCTCGCTCTGGAATAGCTGCCCGCGGGCGTTCACGAGCCCGGCTTCATTCCAGCGTGCGACCGCGGTCTGCTCAATGATGTCGATCTTCAACCCGCGCGGCCAACTGCGCTGCACGGCGGCACTGTCGACCCAGGGCAGCGACCGCAGGCCGACGCCGATGTCGTCCAGATCGACGCTCACGAGTCCGGCGCCCCTGAGGCGGCCGCGCACGACCTGCTCGACGTCCATCGCCGAGACGCGCTGCAGTCGGCCGGTGACGATCACGCGCTGTATCGGCTGATCCAGCAGCCAGACGAGGCCGACCACGGCGAGTGCCGAAACGGCCATGCCACTGGTGGTCAGGCCGATTCGCCTCCAATTGAACGCCGGCAGTTTGAAGCGGCGTGCGCGCGGCAGCGAACGGCGGGTATTGCGTTTGCGATTTAGCATCGTCTTAACCACGTCGCGCCGTGCGCACGAAACTCGTTTCGAGCACACGCCATACAAGTTCGTCGAAATCCATGCCGGCCGTGCGCGCCGCCATCGGCACCAGGCTGTGATCGGTCATGCCCGGCACCGTGTTGATCTCGAGCAGCAGCGGCCGCCCGGTGCGATCCATCATGAAATCGGCCCGCCCCCAGCCCTCCGCGCCACAGGCTTCGTACGCCGCCAGCGCGAGCCGGCCAAGATGCTCTTCCGCGGGACCCGACAGACCCGACGGACAGAAGTAGCGCGTGTCATTGCGCAGATACTTGGCTTCGTAATCGTAGAAAGTCCGCGGCGTCTCGATGCGGATCGACGGCAACGCCTTTCCCTGCAGTATCGACACGGTGTACTCCGCGCCCGGGATCAGGCTTTCCGCAAACACCACCGGGTCGTAACGCAGCGCCTGCTCCCAGGCCGCCTTCAGATCCTCGGCCCGCTCGACGCGCGCCATGCCAACACTGGAGCCCTGCGAGCCGGGCTTCACGAATACCGGCAGGCCCAGGGTCTCTACCGCCGTGTCCAGATCCTGCGACTCGCGCAGTACCACGAACGGCGAGGTGGGAACGCCCACGGCCTGGCACAGTCGCTTGGTACGCAGCTTGTCCATGCCGATGGCCGAACCCATGACCCCGCTGCCCGAATAGGGAATGCCGAGGAACTCCAGCGCGCCCTGCACGGTGCCGTCCTCGCCACCCGGGCCGTGGAGCGCAATCCAGACCCGGTCGATCTTGAGCGTGAGCAGATCCGTCAGCGGGCGCTCCGCGGGATCGAAGCCGATCACGTCGAGTCCGCGCCGCTCGAGCCCCGCGAGCACGGCTTTGCCGCTGACCAGGGAGACCTCACGCTCGCTCGATGTGCCGCCCAGCAGCACCGCCACGCGGCCGAACTGCGCTGCCGTCTCGATGCGGCGTGTGCCGCGAGCGTCGTACTGCAGCCGCATCAGCTTTCCATCACCGAGGGCCCGCCCTCGCCGACGATGCGTACTTCGGTCTCAAGCGCTACGCCGTGCGCGTTCCGCACCGTGCGCTCGACGTGGCGGATCACCTGTTCGAGTTCGCTGGCCGTGGCATGACCTTCGTTGATGATGAAGTTGGCGTGTTTTTCCGATACCACCGCGTCGCCGACGCGATAGCCCTTCAGGCCCGCGGCTTCGATCAGACGCGCGGCGTGATCACCGGGTGGATTCTTGAACACCGAGCCGCAGCTCCATTGACCGAGCGGCTGGGTCTGCTTGCGCCGCTCGGTCAGCGAGCGGACGCTGCTGCGCACGTCGGTCCCCTGCGGCTCGAACTGCAATTCGGCGGACAGGAACCACTCCTCGCCGCCGGCCGCCTGCATCGAGGCGGGCGCTTGGACCTGCCGATACCCGACGTGGTATTCATCCGCCTTGTGCGTGTGCCGCTGGCCGCCGCGATCGATCGTTTCCACGCTGATTACATGGCGCCAGGTCTCATCGCCGAAGGCGCCGGCATTCATCGCCAGTGCGCCGCCAAAGGTTCCTGGAATGCCGCCGAAGAACTCCGCCTGCGACAGGCCCCAGCCGGCACAGGCGCGCGCAATGCGCGCGCATGGCACGCTCGCCTGGCAATAGACGCGGCTCTGCGAGCGTCGCTCGATGCGCGTGAACGCGCCAGAAGTTGCGACCACGGCGCCGCGAATACCACCGTCGCGCACCAGCAGATTGCTGCCCAGACCGACCCAGTACACCGGCACATTCACCGGCAGCACGCGCAGGAATGCGGACAGATCCTCGATGTCGCGCGGCAGGAAGAACATATCGGCCGGACCGCCGACACGCCACGAGGTGTGATTCGCCATGGGCTCGTGCCAGCGCACGCGCGTCATGAATTCCGGCGTGATGCTCAGGTTCATGCGGGCCCCCGCTCGAGCGCCGCCGGCAGTTCCTGCGCGACCGCGCCGATGTGCCCCGCACCCATGGTCACGATCACATCATCGGGGCGTATGACATCCCTGAGCGCCGCGGCGATATTCGCGACCTTCTCGACGAACACCGGCTCGACCTTGCCGCGGCTGCGAACTGCGCGGCAGATCGCGCGTCCGTCCGCGCCCTTGATGGGCGCCTCGCCCGCGGCGTAGACCTCGGTGATGAACAGCACATCGGCCTGACTAAGCACATTGGCAAAGTCGTCCAGCAGATCGCGTGTACGCGTGTAGCGGTGCGGCTGGAAAGCGAGCACCAGGCGGCGGCCCGTCCATGCCTGGCGCAGCGCCTCGAGCGTGGCGGCGATTTCGGTCGGATGGTGGCCATAATCATCGACGATGCTGACCGACCCGCCGGCGACGCGCGCATCGCCGATGTGTTGCATGCGACGGTCGATGCCCTGAAAGTTCGCGAGCGCGCGGCAGACCGCCTCATCGTCGACGTCCAGCTCGCTCGCCACCGCGATGGCTGCCAGCGCGTTGCGCACGTTGTGCGTGCCCGGCAGATTCAGCATCACCTGCAACGGCACCGGACGGCCGGGGCGCGTCACCAGGAAGCGCGTTCCGGAGCGTTCCGGCGCAAGTTCGGTGGCGCGCACGTCGACGCCTTCCCGCAGGCCATAGGTCAGGAATGGCCGCGCCATGCGGGCCAGCATCCGCTGCAGATGCTCATCATCGCCACACAGCACCGCAAGTCCGTAGAACGGCAGGTTGTGCAGAAATTCGAAGAAGCTGCGCTCGAGCTTGGCGAAATCGCCGCCATGGGTACCCAGATGATCGTTGTCGATGTTGGTCACGACGGCGATCACGGGTTGCAGGTGCATGAAGGAGGCATCGCTCTCGTCGGCTTCGGCCACGAGATACCGTCCCGCGCCGAGGCGCGCATTGGTACCCGCGCTCTTGAGCCGGCCGCCGATCACGAAGGTGGGGTCCTCGCCCCCCTCGGCCAGTACGCTTGCGATCAGGCTCGTCGTGGTGGTCTTGCCATGCGTGCCCGCCACGGCGATCGACTCGCGAAAACGCATGAGCTCACCGAGCATCTCGGCCCGCGGCACCACTGGAATGCGCCGCGCCAGCGCCGATTGCACCTCCGGATTTTCGGGCGCGACTGCACTCGAGACGACGACCACATCGGCGCGGTCGGCATTGGTGGCCTTGTGGCCAATGTGAATGGTGGCGCCCAGCGCCGCGAGGCGCTCGGTGATGGCGTTGGGTTTCAGATCCGAGCCCTGCACGCGATAGCCCAGATTGAGCAGCACTTCGGCGATGCCCCCCATGCCGCTGCCGCCAAAGCCGACGAAGTGGATGGTCTCGATGCGGCGCATGCGCGCACTGTTGGCGGCCAGTGCCGCGAGGCGCGCGGCCGGAGGCGTCTTGGCCTTCATGCCGCCACTCCGTTGCGCTCGCCCTGCACCAGTTCGACACAGGCATCAGCCAGATCCTGCACGGCGCGCGGCTTGGCCAGCGCACGCGCTCGCTCGGCCATTGCAATCAGGCGGCCGCGGCCGCTGCACAGCGTCGCGAGCTGCCCGGCCAGCCCTTCGGCGCTGAGCTCGCGCTCGGAAATCATGATGGCCGCTCCCTCGCAGACCAGGAACGCCGCATTGCGCGTCTGGTGGTCATCCGTGGCGGCGGGAAAGGGTACGAGAATCGAGCCGACACCGGCTGCCGTCAGCTCCGAGACGGTCAGCGCACCGGCGCGGCAGATCACCAGGTCAGCCCAGCCATAGGCTTCGGCCATATCGTCGATGAAGGGTTGCAGCCGAGCCGTGACGCCGGCCTGTTCGTAGTTGCGTTGCGTCACTTCGAACCAGCGTGCGCCGGACTGGTGGCGCACTTCGATGTTCAGAGTAGTGGCCAGGCGCGCCAGTGCGTAGGGAACGATGGCGTTCAGTCGCGCCGCGCCCTGGCTGCCACCGAGTACCAGCAGTCGCACGCCCGGTCCGCGCGCTGCGAACCGCAGCGGCGGCGCCGGCAACAGTGAGATCTCGGACCGCACGGGATTGCCGATCACGCGGGCACCAACATCGTGCCTGAAGCTGTCCGGAAAGGCCGTCAGCACCAGGCGTGCGAAATGTGCCAGGCAACGGTTGGTGAATCCGGCGACGGCGTTCTGCTCGTGAATCAGCAATGGCCGGCGCAGCAGCCAGGCGGCCAGACCACCCGGGCCCGCCACGAATCCGCCCAATCCCACCACCAATGACGGCCTGCGACGGCGTATGACGGCCAGCGCCTGCAGCAACGCGCGCGTCAGGCGCAGTGGCGCGCTCAGCCAGATAAGCCAGCCCTTGCCGCGCAGTCCGCCTACCGACAGCCATTCGATCTCGATGTGTTCGGCGGGCACGAGCCGCGATTCCAGCCCATGCCGGGTGCCGAGCCACACTACGCGCCAGCTGCGCGCGTGCAGTTCACGCGCCAGCGCGAGCGCGGGGAACACGTGACCGCCGGTGCCGCCCGCCATGATGAGCGCCAGCGGCATGGCCGCCGAGCCGCGCGCCGTGCCGGCAGTGCGGGCGGTCGCTGCAACGGTCTGTGCGCTCAAGGTCATACGCGCATCTCCCGGGCGTTGCGCCGCGTGCCGCGAACGGTCTCGTGGTGTACACGCAGTACCAGGCCGAGCCACGCCAGGGTGACAATCAGGCTGCTGCGGCCATAACTCATGAGCGGCAGCGTCAGACCCTTGGTCGGCAGCACACCCATGTTCACGCCGATGTTGATACAGGCCTGAACGCCGAGCCAGAGACCGAAACCGGAGGCGATGTAGGAAGGAAATTTCTGTCCCGCCTCATATGCGCGGCGCGCGATCACGAAGGCGCGCCAGGACAACGCCAGAAAGAGTCCCAGTGTCAGCGCCACGCCGAACAGTCCGAGCTCCTCGGCCAGCACGGCGAACAGGAAGTCGGTATGCGCTTCGGGAAGATAGAAGAGCTTCTGGACGCTGGCCCCAAGCCCCACACCGAAGAGCTCGCCGCGGCCGATGGCAATCAGTGACTGCGTGAGCTGGAATCCGCTCTTGAAGGGATCAGCCCACGGATCGAGAAAGGTAGTCATGCGCCGCATGCGGTAGCTCGAAAAGATCACCAGCAGCACCATCGATCCGCCGGCAGCCAGCACCATCGCGAGCACATAGCGCAGCCGCGCTCCGGCCAGGTACAACACGCCGAAGCCAGTGACAAAGAGTACGGTGGCCGCCCCGAAATCCGGTTCGAGCAGCAACAGCAGCGCCATCACACTGAGCAGCGCAATTGGGCGCGCAAGCCCCGAAAGGCCGCTGCGCAAGGCCGACTCGAACCGCACGGCGTAGCTGGCGATATAGATCAGGGTCAGCACACGCGCCGCTTCCGAGACCTGGAAATTGATGCCGGCAAATCGCAGCCACCGCCGGCTGCCATTGACGACATGGCCGAACCCCGGCACCAGCACCAGCAATAGCATGGCGGCTGCGACCAGCAGCAGCGGCAGCGCCAGCTGTTCGAGCCGGCGCATTGGAATCGTAAAGGCCAGCGTCGCGAGCGCGACACCGCCGAGCACCAGCATGAGCTGCCGCTCCAGGTACGCAAACGGGTCACCCTCGTGGCCTGCGATCGTGATCGAGGCCGACGTCACCATGACCAGACCCAGAAGCAGGATGCTCAGCGACAGGATGAGAGTCAGCGTATCCAGCGCCGGTCCGCGGCTGCGGGCCTGCTCCTGGGAGATTGCCAGCGTTGCGCTGCTCATGGCGCCAGCCTCCGAACGGCGGCCACGAACGCGCGACCCCGCTGTGCGTAGTCGCTGAACATGTCAAAGCTCGCGCAGGCAGGCGATAACAACACCGTGTCTCCGGGACACGCCGTTGCTGCTGACATGTCGACCGCCGCCTCGAGGCTGTCCGCGTAGCGGCAGTCGCAGGCGCCTTCGAGCGCTGCACCGATCGCCGAGGCGTCGCGTCCTATCAGCAGCGCGCAACGCACCTTGCCCGCGAAGGCAGCGCGCAGTGGCGCGAAATCCTGACTCTTGCCCTCGCCGCCGAGAATCACCAGCAGCGGCCCCGCGTAGCCGGTCACCGCGGCCAGCGTGGCACCGACGTTGGTACCCTTGGAGTCGTCGATGTAGGTCACGCCCCCAACCTCGGCGACCCACTGCGAGCGATGCTGCAGGCCACCGAAGGTGCGCAGCTCCCCGAGCATCGATGCCAGCGGCAGCGACAGGGCTTCCCCCAGCGCCAGCGCAGCCAGCGCATTCGCGGCGTTGTGGGCACCGGTCAGGCGCATCGCGGACAACGGCAGCAGCAGCTCACCGCGACGCGCAAGCCAGCGGCGATCGCCGTCGTGATCCGACAGGGTGTAGTCGGCGCCCGAATCGGCGCGCAGCGAGAAGCTCAACTGACGTCGTGCGGGACCGATCATCGAGGCGACGGCCGGGTCATCCAGATTGATGACGGCCACTTCACAGTGCTCGAAGATACGGGCCTTGGCGGCCGCGTAGTCCGCAAAATTCCGATAGCGGTCCAGATGGTCGGGGGTGACATTCAGCACAGCCGCGGCGGCCAGGCGCAGCGAGCTGGTCGTCTCGAGCTGATAGCTCGAGAGCTCCAGCACATAGAGCTGCGCGGAATCGTCCAGCAGGTCCAGTGCCGGCTCTCCCAGATTGCCGCCGCTGCGGATGCGAAGCCCCGACTGTGCCGCCATCTGCGCGAGCAGCGTGGTCACTGTGCTCTTGCCGTTGGTGCCGGTGACGCCGGCAACCGGCGCGCGCGCCTCGCGCGCGAACAGCTCGATGTCGCCGACGGCGTGCAGGCCGCGGTTGCGCGCCGCATCGAAGAAGGCGCCCCGCGTCGCAACTCCCGGTGAAACCACCAGCAGCTGCGCGCCCTCGAGCAGCGAGGCGTCGAAACCCCCGCGGCGCACGGTGATCTCGCGTCCGAGTTCGCGCCCCAGCGCCGTCAGGCGCGGCCACTCCGGCGGTTCGGCCCGACTGTCCGTGACCGCGACCTCGTAGCCGCGCTTGAGCAGGTAGCGGGCCGCGGAGAAGCCGCTTTTACCCAATCCCACGACCACGGCGCGATGCTGAGTATTCATCGCAGCTTCAGCGTCGAAAGGCCTGCCAGCACCAGCAGGAAACTGATGATCCAGAAACGCACGATCACCTTCGGCTCGGCCCAGCCCTTGAGCTCGAAGTGATGATGAATCGGGGCCATGCGAAAGATGCGCCGGCCGGTGAGCTTGAACGATGCGACCTGCAGTATGACCGAGGCAGTCTCGAGCACGAAGATGCCGCCCATGACCAGCGCCACGATCTCCTGGCGCACGATCACTGCGACGACACCGAGCGCAGCGCCGAGCGCCAGCGCACCGATATCGCCCATGAACACCTGCGCCGGATAGGAGTTGAACCACAGGAAACCCAATCCGGCGCCCGACAGCGCGCCGCAGAATATGAGCACTTCGCCGGCCTGGGGAATGGCGGGAATCGCCAGGTAGTTGGCGAAGATGATGTTGCCGCTCGCATACGCGAAGATGCCCAGCGCGCCGGACACCATCGCAGCTGGCATGATTGCCAGTCCGTCAAGTCCGTCGGTGAGATTCACGGCATTGCTCATGCCGACGATCATGAAATAGCTCAGCGCCACGTAGCCGAACGAACCGAGCGGCACACTGACCGACTTGACGAAGGGCACGAAGAAATCAGTCTGCGCAGGCACTTGCGCCGTGCGAAACAGCAACAGCGCGGCACCGAATCCGAGCACCGATTGCCAGAAGTACTTCCAGCGCGCCGCAAGACCACGCGAATTGCCCACCACCAGCTTCAGATAGTCGTCCCAGAATCCGACCACGCCGAAGCCGACCGTGACGCCCAGCGTGATCCAGACAAACCGATTGCGCAGATCCGACCACAGCAACGTGCTCACGACGATCGCCACGATGATCAGCGCCCCGCCCATGGTCGGTGTGCCGGCCTTGGGCAGATGCGAGCGCGGTCCGTCATCGCGTACCACCTGGCCGATCTGATAGTTGGAGAGATTCGATATCATGCGCGGTCCGACCAGCAGCGCCATGCTCAGCGCGGTCATCACGGAGAGGATGGCGCGCAGCGTGATGTACGAGAAGGCGTGGAAGCCCGAGTAATAGGGCGTCAGCAGTTTGGCAACCCAGTAGAGCATCGGTCAGCTCGCCTTGCGTGTTTCGTCAGGCGCGAGCAGCGCATCGACCACCCGCTCGAGGCGATTGACGCGCGAGCCCTTTACGAGCACGCGCACCTCGGGGCTCAGGGCGGCATCGAGTGCGCGCGTCAGCTCGCCGGCATCGCCGAAACGCTCGGCGCCTGCGCCAAAGGAATCGGCAGCCAGGGCCGCGAGCGCACCAAAGCTGTAGAGCCGTTCGACGCCCAGCGATCGCGCCAGCTCGCCGAGCTCGCGATGGCTATCCCCGGCGACTTCGCCGAGTTCAGCCATGTCGCCGAGTACCAGCCAGCGGCGCCCCTGCAGCTCGCTCAAGACTTCGAGACCGGCGCGCGCGGAGCTCGGATTGGCGTTGTAGGAATCATCGATGAGCCAGGCGCCATGGCGCGTGCGCCGCAGCTGCAACCGGCCCTTCACGGCTTGCATCTGACCGAGCCCGGTGGCGATCTGGGGGAGACTCGCGCCCGCGTTATAGGCAGCCGCCGCCGCGGCCAGCGCATTAAGCACGTTGTGCCGTCCGGCGAGCGCCAGCGTCACCGCCACGCTGCCGGCAGGCGCGCGCAGGCGGAATTGCGTGCTGAAGCCCTGCGCGCCGACTTCGAAACGCAACTCCGTGGCGCGGAAGTCGGCCTCGTGGCGCAAACCAAAGCTGCAGATGCGTGCCGCAGTGCTCGAGCGCCACAGTGATGCATAGGTGTCGTCGCCGTTGATGACCGCGACACCGCTCTGGCTAAGCCCGCTGACCATCTCGCCCTCGGCGCGCGCGGCACCTTCGAGAGATCCGAATCCTTCCAGGTGCTCGGCACCGGCATTGGTGATAAGGCCAATTCCGGGACGCGCGATCTGCACGAGCTGCTCGACATCGCCGCGCCGGTTGGCACCCATCTCGATCACCGCGCTGCGATGGGACGCATCGAGGCGCAGCAGCGTCATGGGCACGCCGAGATGATTGTTCAGATTGCCGCGAGTCGAGAGGCACGGTCCCTGAAGCGCGAGGATGCTCGCGAGCATTTCCTTGACTGTGGTCTTGCCGTTGCTGCCGGCCACGCCGATCACCGGTCCGCTGAACTGCGCGCGTGCGGCCTGCGCGGCACTGGCGAGCGCGCGCTCGACGCTCGAGACCACGATCTGCGACAGCGGCGCATCGACCTGCCGCAGCACCAGCGCTCCGGAAGCGCCGGCAGCTGCGGCCGCCGCAACGAAGCTGTGGCCGTCAGCGTGTTCGCCGTGCAGCGCGATGAAGAGATTCCCTGCGCCAAGCTTGCGGCTATCGATGGCGACTTCATTGAATTCGCGATCGGCACCGATCAGGCGGCCGTGGCAGGCGGCGGCAAATTGCGCAAGGCTGCGGATCACGCGCCACCCCATTGGCGCAGTGCCGCGCGCACGACGTCGGTGTCGCTGAATACCCGGCGCTCGGCGCCGACGATCTGATATTCCTCGTGGCCTTTGCCCGCAACCAGCACCACATCGTCAGGCGCAGCGGCCGTCAGCGCACTGCGAATGGCAAGTGCGCGGTCGTGAATCACGCGCACACGGCCCAAGCCGTCCGCCTGTGCAACCCCCCGCAGGATGGCGTCGGTGATGACGGCGGGATCCTCGCTGCGCGGATTGTCATCGGTGACGACGAGCAGATCGGCGCCCCTGGCGGCGATACCGCCCATCTCGCCGCGCTTGCCCGGATCGCGATCCCCGCCGCAACCGAATACGCAGTGCAGCCGTCCGCGGCAGTACGCGCGTGCGGCATGCAGCGCCTTGGCGAGCGCATCGGGCGTGTGCGAATAGTCAATGAGCACCAGCGGCTGCTTGCCGCCGCCCTCGGGCTGCATTCGGCCCGGCGGCGCCGAACAACGCGACAGTGCCGCGCACGCATCGCTCAGCGGCAGATCCCACGCCAGCAGCACGGCAAGCACTGTCAACAGGTTGTCGATATTGAAGTCACCCAGCAGGCGGCTGGTGAGCCGCGCCGTGCCGCGACTGCTTTCGATTGCAAGCTCGAGCCCGGTGTCGCGTGCGACCACCGCACGCGCGCAGACGTAGTCGGTTCCGCTGGCGAGCCATTCGGACGGACGCTGCGAGGTCAGTACCAACTGCGCCGCATCGGCGCCGCGATGACTGGTCTGCGCGAGCTCGAGGCCGAATGGGTCATCCACATTGATGACTCGCGCCTTGAGTGTCGGCCATGCAAACAGCCGTGCCTTCGCGGCGCCATAGGCCGCCATGTCGGCGTGATAGTCGAGGTGATCGCGCGTCAGATTGGTGAATACCGCCGTATGGAAGCGCACGCCCGCGCATCGGTCCTGGTCAATTCCGTGCGAGGAGACTTCCATGGCGACCGCCGCGAAACCCCGTGCGCGCAGGCGCGCGAGCAGACGGTGCAGCGTAACGGCGTCGGGCGTGGTGGTGCCGAAATCGGTCAGATCATGAATGCCGCCGCCTCCGAGCGTCCCCACATAGGCCGCGCGGCGACCGCTGTATTCGAGCGCCTGCGCCAGCAGCCATGCGCAGGTGGTTTTGCCGTTGGTGCCGGTGATGCCTGCCACCGTCAGGCTGGCCGATGGCGCGTCGAAGAAACGATCGGCAATGAAGCCCAGCTGCGCACGCAGATTCGGGACCGCGCGCACGACGATGGAAGCGTCAACCGAGGGGGCCTGGATGCCGGCCCCCGGCTCCCAGAGAATGGCCCGTGCGCCGGCGGCTGCCGCCGCAGGCGCGAATTCCACGCCATGGTGGGTGTCGCCGTGGCAGGCAAAAAATGCGGCGCCGGGGGTCACACTGCGGCTGTCCTGCGTGAGATCCGACACTTCGAGACTCTCTGGCACATCGACCAGGCCGCCCAGCACCGCCTTGAGCGGCCGCCAGCCCTGCGCACTGGCCGAGCTCATCGGCTCGCGACCTTCTGGCCGCGACTCAAGGGTTCTACCGGGATGCTCATGTCATCCGGTGCAACCGCGAGCAGCCGCAGTGCACCGCCCAGCACGGCCGAGAACACCGGCGCTGACACATCGCCGCCCATGTATTTACCGGCGGTCGGCTCATCGATCACGACCACGGCGGCGAGGCGCGGATTGGAGGCCGGAGCAACCCCCGCGAACACCGAGGTGTAGCGATCCCTGGAATAGGTACCATTGCTGGCCTTCCAGGCGGTGCCGGTCTTGCCGGCGACGCGGTAGCCCGGGATCTTCGCGCGCACGCCTGTGGCGCCTTCCTGCGTGGTCACATTCTCAAGCAGTCCCAAAAGATCGCGGCACACCGTGGGATCGAGCACGCGCTCTCCGGGCGGAGCCGCATCGACGCGCAGCAGCGAGACCGGTCTTCGCACGCCGAGGGCGCCGATCGCCGCATATGCCTGTGCCAGCTGTAACGGCGTCACCGAAATGCCGTAGCCGTGCGAGAGCGTTGCGATGCTGATCGCACGCCAGTGCGAATAGTCGCTGAACACGCCGGCGGATTCGCCGGGAAAGCCGCTGCTGGTCACCTGGCCGAAGCCGAAGCGGTTCAGCGTGCTCCAGATCTGCTTGGGCTCGAGCTGCAGCGCCAGCTTGATCATCCCGACGTTGGATGACTTGGCAAGCACCGTCGCCAGCGGCACGGCACCCAGATTGTGTTCGTCCGGAAAGTTCTTGTCCCCGACCTGGATGGAACCCGGGCTGGTGTCGATGACGCTGCTCGTGGTGAATTTACCCGAGGCGAGGCCGGCGGCGACTACGAAGGGCTTGATGCTCGAGCCCGGCTCGAACAGGTCCGTCACGGCGCGGTTCCGATAGGTGGCCGCCTGCAGCTGCGAGCGGTCGTTCGGGTTGTAGGCGGGCTGATTGACCATCGCCAGCACCTCGCCGGAGTCGATGTCGATCACGACCACCGAACCTGCGTGCGCGCGATTCTCGAGGATGGCGCTCTTGAGTTCGCGATAAGCCAGGTACTGGATGCGCAGGTCGAGGCTCAACGTCAGGTCGCGGCCGGGCCGCACCGGCCGGATGCTCTCGATGTCCTCGACCTTGCGCCCCCTGCTGTCCTGGATGACGCGCTTGGCGCCGTCCTCCCCCGCCAGCCAGTTGTCGAAAGCGAGCTCCGCGCCCTCCTGACCGGCGTCGTCGATGCTCGTGAAGCCCAGCAGGTGCCCGGTTACTTCGCTGGCGGGATAGTAGCGACGATATTCGCGCGTGAGATTGACGCCCGGCAGATTCAGCGCCCTGACGCGCATCGCATCGCTGGGCTCAAGCCCGCGTGCCAGGTAGAGGAATTCACGATCCATGTTGCTGCTGACGTGCCGCATCAGCGCCTGCCGATCCCCGCCGAGCACGGTCGCCAGCCGCGGCAATTGCTCAAGATTGCCGGCCAGTTCGCGCGGATTCACCCAAACCGAATCGACCGGCGTGCTGACGGCCAGCGGCTCACCATTACGGTCGGTGATGTTGCCGCGGTGCGCGACGATCGCCGCGACTCGCGAGAAGCGCGCGTCGCCCTGGCTGGCCAGGAAGGGATGATCGACCAGCTCCAGTTCCACCGCGCGGCCGATCAGCCCCGCGGAGGCGAGCAGCAGCAGACCGAACAGCAGCCCCTGGCGCATACGATAGGAGTAACGCCTTGGCGTCTCGCTGCCACGCGTGGGTCCGCGACAAGCCGCCGCGGCGCGCTCTCGACGAGCGCCGCGCCCACGCCCCTTCCATCGACGCCGCATGGAATCCCATAACTTCACGGGGCCACGATCTCGATGTCGCGCGAATCGGGGATGGTCATATGCAGGCGTTCGCTGGCGACGCGCTCGACGAAGGCGTAGGTGGACCAGGCGCTCGCCTCGAGCTGCAGCCGGCCCCAGTCCGCATCGAGCTCATCGCGCGCGCTGCTGAGACGCTCGAGTTCGACGAACAGCTCGCGTGCGCGGTACTTTGAATAGACGGCGGCCGCGGCCGAGCCGAGCACCGCCCACCACAGCAGCGCCGCGACCATCACCAGCAAGCTGCGCGGTACTGTCACGTCGGCAGCTTTTCTGCAACGCGCAGCAGCGCACTGCGCGACCGTGGGTTGGCGCGGGTTTCATTGAGCGAGGCGCGCTGCTTCCTGGCAACGCGCCGCAGCGTCGGGCGTGCCTGCGGCGGCAGGTGTGGCAGAGCCTTGAGCGCGGGATCGGGTTCGGAGTGGCGGCGGATGAATTCCTTGACCAGCCGGTCTTCGAGCGAATGAAAGCTGATTGCGGCCAGCCGACCCTGCGGGGCCAGCAGGTCCAGTGCCTGCGCGAGTCCGCGCTCGATCTGCGAGAGCTCCTCATTGATGAAAATGCGCAGCGCCTGGAAGGTGCGAGTCGCCGGATGCTTACCCGGCTCGCGCGTGCGCACCACGCGCGCGACCAGCGCGGCCAGCGCACCGGTGCGGGTCAGCGGCCCGACCTCACGCGTGCGCACGATCTCGCGCGCGATCGGCCCTGCGAAGCGCTCTTCTCCAAGTGTCGCGATCACGTGGCGCATCTCATCGCCGCTCGCCCGGGCGAGCCATGCGGAAACTGGTTCGCCGCGCGTCGGGTCCATGCGCATATCGATCGGGCCGTCCTGGAGGAAACTGAAGCCGCGCGCTGGATCGTCCAATTGCGGTGAGGAGACGCCGAAATCGAACAGGACGCCATCGCACTGCGGCCTAAGTCCCTGCGCGCGCACCAGCGCTGCCAGCTGCGCGAAATCGCCTTGCACGAGGTGGATTCGCGGCTCCTGCGCAAAGCGCACACGTCCCGCGGCGATGGCAGCCGGATCACGGTCGATGGCGATGAGCCTGCCGTCGGGTCCAAGGGCGTCGAGGATGCGCGCGCTGTGTCCGCCGCGACCAAACGTTGCGTCGATGTAGAAGCCGGCCGCGCGCACTGCCAGAGCCGTAAGCACTTCATCGACAAGCACCGGCGTGTGCTCATCCAACTCCCCTTGTCCCCGCGAGTCGCCCTGCCGTCGCTTAGAGCGACAGCGAATCGAGGTGCGCTGGACGTTCGGTCACGGCGGCTTCATCCTTAAGCCAGCCGTCGCGCCGTTCGGTCCATCGAGTCTCGTCCCAAAGTTCACATCGATTCCCCTGTCCGACGAGCATTGCGTGGCGTTGCAGACCTGCAAATTCACGCAGCTCCTGGGTCAATAGAATTCGACCGTGTCCGTCGATCGGAAGATCCGTGGCATGCCCGACGATGAGCCGCTGCAGCCGCCGCGACTGGGGATCCAGGGCCGGAAGCGCCATGATCTGCTTCTCGACCGGCTCCCAGTCGATCAGCGGGTAGAGCATCAGGCACTGTCCATCCCGATCGACCGTCACGATGAGCTGGCCCGCGGAACGCTCGAGCACACGCTCGCGGTAGCGCGTGGGGAGGACCATGCGCCCCTTGTCATCCAGCGTGACCTTTGTTGCACCGCGGAACACAGGCTATGTAGGCGCAATCGCCCATCTCTCCCCACTTTTTCCCACTTGGCGCCACTATAGAAATGCAGGGGCTGGCATGTCAACGCCTAACTGGGAAATTTATGAGACGCAGTAGGTACTTAGCGCGGATGGTTGATGCCGGGAAAACTTCAGAACTGAAGGAGTGTATGTGGATCAGAGACTTGAACCGGAAATCTCGACGCACAGAGACGAGTGAGCGCGCTCAGGGCAGGCGGAGAGTCAGCCTATAAGCCGGGTTCTGTCGAGAGCAGCCATTCCTCTGGGACCGACGTCGCCGTCGGCCTCAAGCGGCCTACCCGGAAGCACGCGCGGGCGCGCGCTGCGGCCCCTTGCGGAACCGCGACTTCCCTATTTGGCCTTGCTCCAGGTGGGGTTTGCCGTGCCGTCGGTGTTGCCATCGACGCGGTGCGCTCTTACCGCACCGTTTCACCCTTGCCAGTACTGTTTCCAGCACTTCGGCGGTCTACTCTCTGTTGCACTGTCCGTGAGCTCGCGCTCCCCAGGCGTTACCTGGCACCCTGCCCGCTGAGCCCGGACTTTCCTCCACGCCGCCTTTCGGTAACGCAGCGGCTGCCCGGCTGACTCTCCGCATCGGCACCATACTGGCTTCAGGACTCCCCCTCAACCACGTCCAGCGAACGCAACTGCTGCGCGAGCGCATAGGCTTCGCTGCGCTTCACCCCGGCTATTTGCGCCGCCAGCGCCGCAGCGCGTCCAGGTGGCATCTCGGGCAAGAGCAGCTTGAGCGTGCGCACGAGCAGCGCGCGATCCGTCCCGGCCGCAGCGGAATCACCGACACCCTCGATGAGCAGCGTGATCTCGCCGCGCGCCATGTTCGGATCGGACAGCGCCGCGGCAGCCAGTTCCCCGAGCGAGCCGCGATATACCGCCTCGTGCAGTTTGGTCAGTTCGCGCGCCACCACGGCGCGCCGCTCCGGCCCGAACAGGCGCGACAGATCCGCCAGCGCCGCTGCGATCCGATGCGGCGCCTCAAATAGAACCACGGTACGCGTCTCCGCGGCCAGGCGGGCGAGCGTGGTGCGGCGCTCTGCCGCCCGCGCCGGCAGAAAGCCCTCGAAGACGAACCGGTCAGTGGGAAGCCCGGCGATACTCAGTGCCGCGGTAAGTGCCGAGGCGCCCGGAAGCGCGCGGACTTCGATGCCGGCTGCCGCCGCCGCGCGAACCAGCGCGTAGCCCGGATCCGACAGCAGTGGAGTGCCGGCATCGCTGACCAGTGCCACGACCTTGCCGGCAAGCAGGTCGGCAACGAGCGTTTCGATTCTGCTGGCCTCGTTGTGGTTATGCAGGGATATCAGCTTCCCCGCTATGCCGATGGCTGCGAGCAGCGCCGAGGTTCGCCGGGTGTCTTCCGCCGCGATCAGATCCGCGCCGAGCAGCGCCTCGCGCGCGCGCGGCGTGAGATCTCCGAGGTTGCCGATGGGTGTCGCCACGACCTCGAGCCTGCCGCCGGAAGAAAGCTGCTGCGACGAAACCACTATACTGATCCTATCCGTTCATCGAAGGACAAGCTTGCGGGGCATGATGTCACTGGCGCAACTGAAACTGCTGCAACACGGACGTGCATTGGCGGGTCTGGGGCTGCTGCTGCTGGCAGGCTGCGGCCCACCGGCACGATTTCCCGCGGAGCCGACCCCACCGTCACAGGTGCCCGCGACACCCGGCTTCGTTGCAGGCGTTGATCACGCCAGATCGGCCGCGCAGTACGAGGCGCAGGCTGTCACGCAGGCCCCCCTCGCGCAGGCGGATTCGCTGCTGGCCTCCACGCGCGAATGGCTGGCCGCAGGCCGCGCCGCAGATGCCGCGCGCGTGCTCGCACGCCTGAATGCGTTGACGCTGACGGCGCCGCAAAGCAGCGAAAAAGCGCTGCTCGGCGCCGAGACCTCGCTGGCCGAGCAGCACCCGCAGGAGGCCTGGCAGAGGATCTCGGCGTTGCCCGAGCCGACTGCGGCGCCCGGTTCACAACGCTTCTACCTGCTCAAGATGCGCATCGCTCTGGCGGTGGGCCGTCCGGTCGATGCGGTGCTCGCCGAAATCGCCGCCGAGCGGCTCATCGCGAGCGCGCCGGAGCGCACCGCCATGCGTTCGCAGCTACTCGCGGCACTGCGCGATGCGCGCGACCACGGCCTCAAGCTCGAGCCGCAGGCCACGCAGGATCCGATCGTGCGCGGCTGGCTGGAGCTCGGAGCAATCGCCACGGTTGCGCGCGGCTCATCGCTGACATCCGACTCGGAAGCAGCCCGCTGGCGCTCGCGCTACCCGAATCATCCGGGCAATGATGTGCTCTCGCAGGCCTTTCCCACCCAGCTGCCGCTCACCGGCCTCGGTGCCCGTGTTGCGTTGCTGCTGCCCCTGACCGGAGCCGCATCGGCCCAGGCCTCGACCGTGCGCGATGGATTCATGAGCGCCTATTACCAGATACCCGCGGCGAACCGGCCGGATCTGCGCCTGTACGACACCGGCGCTCTGCCGGGACCCGAGGCCATAGCCCAGGCTCGCGCGGCCGGCAGCAGCTTCGTGGTCGGTCCGCTCACGCGCGAAGATGTGGCCGCTGTCGCCGCCAGCGGCGCGCAGACCGTGCCCGTGCTGGCATTGAATTTCCTGCCGCCCGATCGCACTGCTCCCAGCGGCCTCTATCAGTTTGCGCTATCGCCCGAGGATGAAGCGCGGGTGGTGGCGCACCGTTTGCTCACCGATGGCCGCCATCGCGGCATCGCGCTGATCCCCCGTGGCGACTGGGGCAGCCGTGTGGGGGAAGCTTTCACGCGCGAGCTCACGGCGGGCGGCGGCAGCCTCATATCACAGGCTGTCTATGATCCGGCCGGCCACGACTATGGCGATGAGCTGCAGAGCATCCTGCACGTGGACGACAGCAAAGCGCGTTACCAGCACCTGCAGAACGTGCTCGGCGGCAAGCTCAATTTCGAGCCGCGGCGGCGCGCCGATATCGAATTCGTCTTCATCGCCGCGGCCAGCGCCACCACGGCGCGGTTGATCGAGCCGCAGCTGAAGTTCTTCTATGCCGGCGATGTCCCGAGCTACTCGCTGTCCAATGCCTACGAGCCCGACTCCACGGCTTCCAACCAGGACATCGACGGGCTCATGTACCCGGACATGCCCTGGATGGTCACAGGGGGTGGCAGCATCGATGACATCCGCAATTTGATCGCGCAGGCCTGGGAAAACCGTGCCGCGTGGCGCAGCCGCCTGTTCGCTTTCGGCTATGACGCGTGCCAGCTGATGCTCGCCATGTCGGCCAAGGGCCGCAATCCGGCCGATGCGCAGGTGGCCGGGCTGACGGGCGTGCTGCATTTCGACGCCGAGCGGCGCGTGCAGCGCGATTTGATCTGGGTCCAGGTGCGCAACGGCGAGCCCCGCCGACTGGCTGACAGCGCCTCGAATTGATCGTGCGCATTTCCGCACGGACACGTCACATTGAGCCGCTGACGCCGCATCCGGGCGCGGCGAGACTTGTCCCGATGCGGACGCGCCCGGATAGCAGCGAACTCGGCAGCGCGGCTGAAGTCCGCGCCGTCAGCGTGCTCGAGCAGGCAGGATTCACGGTGCTGGCACGCAACTATCGCTGCCGCGCGGGGGAGCTCGACATCGTGGCGCGCCGTGCACGGATGCTGGTCATCGCCGAAGTGCGGCTGCGCAGAAGCGCCGCATTCGGCGGCGCCGCCGCCAGCATCACTGCGGCCAAGCGCACGCGCATCGTACGCGCCACGCGCTACCTGCTGCGCTGCCAGCCCTGGCTCGCAGCGCTCCACGTGCGCTTCGACGCGCTGCTTCTGAGTGCCCCGGATGGTCCGATCGAATGGATCGAAGCGGCCTTCGAGGCCGACTGAATGCGAACGCGCTACTTGACGACGGTCAGTTTCGCGCGCCGTGTATCCGGCGCGGCCGGCTGCGGACCCTCGGAGGTCGGCCGCTGCGGCGGAGTCGGTTCGGTCTCCGCCTCGGAGAAGATCATGCCCTCACCGGTCTCGCGCGCATAGACGCCGAGCACGGCCGTCATGGGCACCCGCACGTGATGCGCGACGCCGGCAAAGCGGGCGTCAAACTCGATGCCGTCGTTCTTCAGCTGCAGCCGCTGCGTCGCCGTCACCGACAGATTCAGGACGATCTTCCCGTCCTTGATGTAACCCGAGGGCACTTCAACGCCGGCACGCAGCGCATCGACGATCACGTGCGGCGTGTGCCCACTGTCGCTGATCCACTCGTGCATCGCCCGCAGCAGGTAGGGGCGCCTCGAAAGCGCGTCACCGTCGCCGGGCTTGCTCGCGGACATTACCCCGCCCTCATCTCGATTTCGGCATCCGACAGGCTGCTGCGAAACGAGGGCCGGGCGAACAGCGTACTCGCATACTTGGCGAGCGCCTGCGCCTGCGGCGGCAAATCGATCTCGTAGCGGCGCAGCCGCCAGAGTATGGGGCCGATGCTCGCATCCACGAGCGAGAATTCATCGCTCAGAAAATAGGGTTTCACCTTGAAGACATCGGCACTCTGGAGGATGGCATCGCGCAGCACCTTCCTGTTGCGCGCGACATGCTTCTTGTCGTGGTCTTCGTCGATCTGCTGCGCAAGCCCATACCAGTCGCGCTCGATGCGATACAACGCCAGACGGAACTGCGCACGCAGGATCGGATCCACCGGCATGAGCGGCGGATGTGGGAAGCGCTCGTCCAGATACTCGATGATGACGCGCGAGTCGTAGAGCACCAGATCGCGATCTACCAGCGTCGGCAGGCTGTGATAGGGGTTGAGGTCCAGCAGATCCTCGGGATAGCGACCCGGCACCACATCGATGATGTCGATCTCGACGCCCTTTTCCGCCAATACGATACGTGTCCGGTGGCTGTGCGGCTCATCGGGGGCGGAAAACAGCGTCATGATGGCGCGACGACTGGACACGAATCAGCTCTCCTGATGGACGGAACGAATCAAGCCGCCACTGCGGCGTCGAAGACGATCAGTGCACGTCTTTCCAATACTCGTTCTTCAATAACCAGGTCAGCCAGGTCAGCAGAACCAGGAACAGTACCACCCAGATGCCGATCGTGCGCCGCTCGATTTGGGTGGGTTCACCGACATAGTCCAGAAAATTGACCGTATCGCGCACGAAATCATCGTACTGCGCGGGCGTCAGCGTGCCTGGGACCGTATTCGCAAAATGATCGAATACCTTTTGACCGCCATCCTGTCGGAACACTGCGTCGTTGACGCCGCTGAGATCGGATAGCACGGCGGGCATCGCCGCGCCCGGGTAGGCCAGGTTATTGCTGCCGGTGGCACTGGCCGGATCGGCATAGAACGTCTTGAGGAAGCGATAGACGTAGTCCGTGCCCTTGGAACGCGTAATCAGCGACAGATCCGGGGGCACCTTGCCAAACCAGTTGACGGCGTCGGCGTCCGGCAGCGACGTGGTGATGTAGCTCAGAGCGTTGCTGCCCGGCGCGACCAGGTCACGGCTCAGTACATCGGTCGGGATCTTCAGGTCGTCTGCCATGCGCTGATAGCGCACGTACTTGAGCGCATGACAGCCGTTGCAGTAGTTCATGAAGTTGCGCGCGCCGCGCTGCAAGGACGAGGTGTCCTCGATCGAATTGCCCGCGTGCCACTCCTCCCACTTGACGGGCGTCGCCGCTTCGCCAGCGGCTTCGGGTTCGGCTGCAAGCGCCGCCAACGGCAGGGAGCCCAGCGCCATAAGAACGATCGCAAGCTTAACCATGGGCGGTGACTCGCTCGGGCACGGGTTTGACCGGATCCCAGCGCGTATAGAAAGGCATCAATATGAAGAACAGGAAGTACGGCACGCAGCAGATGCGCGACAGCACCACGTAGGTGCCCTGCGCGGGTTGCAGCCCCAGGTACATGAGCCCGAGGAAGGACACCACGAACAGGGCCAGAAAGGTCTTGTAGATCCAGCCGCGGTAGCGGATGGACTTGACCGGTGAGCGATCGAGCCAGGGCAGGAAGAAGAACGCTGATACCGCAATCAGCATCGCCACGGCACCGGCTCCCTTGCTGGGGAACGACCGCAGGATCGCGTAATACGGCGTGAAGTACCACGAGGGCGAGATCGGATCGGGTGTCGAGAGCGGATTGGCCGGCTCGAAATTGGCTTTCTCGAGGAACAGGTCCGCAAAGGTTGGTATGAAGAACACCACGATCGCGAATAGCGCCAGGAACGCCGCGACACCGAAGATGTCCTTGACGGTGTAGTAGGGATGAAATGGTATGCCGTCGAGCGGTATGCCCTGCGCGTTCTTTTTCTCTTTGATCTCGACGCCGTCAGGATTGTTGGAACCCACCTCGTGCAATGCGACCAGGTGCAGCGCCACCAGCAACAGCAGCAGCAGCGGCAGCGCCACGACATGCAGGGAGAAAAAGCGGTTCAGCGTGGCATCGGCGATGCCGTAGTCGCCTCGAATCCACTCGACCAGTCCCGGACCTATGACCGGTATCGCACCGAATATGTTAATGATCACCGTAGCGGCCCAGAAGGACATGTTGCCCCACGGCAGCACGTAGCCCATGAATGCCTCGGCCATGAGCGCCAGGTAGATGATCATGCCGAACAGCCACAACAGTTCGCGCGGCGACTTGTACGAGCCATACATGATGCCGCGGAACATGTGCAGGTAGATCACCAGGAAGAATGCGGATGCGCCGGTCGAATGCAGGTAGCGCAGCAGCCAGCCGAAGTCGACCTCGCGCATGATGAATTCGACCGAGTCGAATGCGGTGTTTTCCCCGACTTTGTAGAACATGGCCAGGAAGATGCCCGTGACCAGCTGCATCACCAGTACCAGCATCGCCAGCGAGCCGAAGAAGTACCAGAAATTGAAGTTCTTGGGTGCGTAATACTCGCTCAGTTGCGAGCGCCAGAAGACCTCGACCGGCAGCCGCCGGTTCAGCCAGCCCCAGAACCCGGGCTTGTAGGCAGCCTCGTTGGCCATCAGGCGGCTCCTTTCGCCGGCGCACCGTCGAGACCGATCACGAGCGTGTGCTGATCCTGGAAACTATAGGGCGGCACGGACAGATTCGTCGGCGCAGGCGAGCCGTTGAACACCCGGCCGGCCAGATCGAATCGCGATCCGTGGCAGGGGCAACGGAAGCCGCCCGGCCAGCTTGCGCCGAGGACCGGATCGCCAGGATCGAAGAAGGATTTCGGCAGGCATCCGAGATGCGTGCAGATGCCGATGAGCACGAGCACATCGGCGCGGCGCGAGCGCATTTCGTTTTGCGCGTAGCCCGGCTGAATGGAGTCCCTGGAGTCTTTGTCCTTCAGATCGCCGTCGTTCTTGGTGAGTTTGTCGACCAGCGGCTGCGCACGGCCCACCACGTAGATGACCTGCTTGCGCCAGACCGTCGTGATCATCTGCCCGGGCTCGAGCTTGCTGATGTCCAGCAGCACGGGCGCGCCGAGCGCGCGAGCCCGCTCGGAGGGCTCCCAGGACTCGACGAACGGAATGACCGTGACGACGGCGCCGAAGGCAGCGACCCCGCTGGCGGCCACAGTCAGGAACTTTCGGCGACCCTCATCGACATCCGGCGCGGCCGTCAGGGGAACATCCGTCATGTCTGGCTCACTCTCATTGCACGCAAGCGGTAAATCTCGGCTGCACGATCAACATCGCTACGTTGCGCCCGGGAAGTGTCGCATTATACACAACCCTTCGGACGCGCCTGCGGGCGCACAGCCTGGATAACCCATCGAGATGCATCGCCTCGGACGCGCAGCGACCTTTCTGGCCGGCAGCATCATCGGCGGCCTGGCCCTGGCCTTCATTATCGTCTTCGTGCATCCGCAGCTGCTGCAGCGCCCGGCCTCGGCACCCTCTCAGGCGGCGGCCGCGGCGCCGCCGGCTCCGGTAACTCCCGACACATCAGCAACGACGCCGGCTGCCGCACCGCAGACGACACCGGCAGGCAAACCGGTGGCCAATATCGTGGCCGGTACGCCGGGGCACACGGGAGATGTGATCCGCGGACCCGAAATTCTCCGCCCGACCAGCGCACCGGCGCCGACACCCGGCAATCCCACCGGCGTACCGGCCGAATCCTATGCGGCCGCGGTCCGTCGGGCGGCGCCTGCCGTCGTGAATATTTCGACGGCGCGTCTCGTGACTGAACAGGTCGGGGCGCAACTGTTCGGCGATCTGCGTCCGCTCTACCGCCGGCGCGTCGAGCGAGCGCTGGGATCAGGCGTCATCGCCGATGCCGGCGGCCACATCATCACCAATAATCATGTGATCGCCAACGCCGATACCATCGTGGTGACGTTGGCGGACGGGCGCGAAGCGCAGGCGGTGGTCGTCGGCCGCGACCCGGATACGGACCTTGCGGTGCTCCACATCACGCTCAAGCCGCTGCCCGTGATGCCCCTGGGGCGCTCCGACCATCTGCAGGTCGGCGATGGCGTGCTCGCGATCGGCAACCCGCTCGGCCTGTCCCAGACGGTTACGCATGGCATCGTCAGCGCCACCGGGCGCAGTCAGCTCGGCGTGGCAACCTTCGAGGATTTCATCCAGACCGACGCTGCCATCAATGCCGGCAATTCCGGTGGCGCACTGATTAATACGCTGGGGGACCTGATCGGCATCAACACGGCGGTGCTCGGCAAAAACAATGGCGGCGATATCAGCGTCGAGGGCATCAGCTTTGCCATTCCCGTCAATCTGGCGCGCGGCGTCATGGACGAGATCCTCGACCACGGCCGCGTCATTCGCGGGTGGACGGGCATCGTTCCCGAGGATGTGGCCGTCGAGCAGGCGCAGGAGGTTGGCCTTCCGCGTGGCGGCGTGGTCATCACCAACCTATATCGCAGCAGTCCCGCATTCGACGCCAGCGTGCACATCGGTGATGTCATCACCCAGGTCGACGGCAAGGACGTTCGCAGCGCGCAGGACGCGCTGGCACAGATCGCCGCCAAGAAGCCGGGCAGTCACGTGCAGTTGCATCTGCTGCGCGGCCGATCCGAGCTGGATATGACGGTGGCTGTGACCGAGCGTCCGCAGGGCCGCTGAAGCGAGCGGCGATGCTAATTCGGCACTCGCCGGATGCGGGCGCCAAGTTGCGCCAGCTTCTCCTCGATGGTCTCGTAGCCGCGGTCGATGTGATAGATGCGTTCGATCTCGGTGCGCCCATGGGCTACCAGGCCTGCCAGCACCAGGCTCGCCGAGGCACGCAGGTCCGTTGCCATGACGGGGGCCGCGGTGAGCCGGTCGACGCCGTGAATGATGGCGGTGTTGCCCTCGAGCCGGATTTCGGCGCCCATGCGCCGCATCTCGAGCATGTGCATGAAGCGGTTCTCGAAGATGGTCTCGACCACGGTTCCGACGCCATCGGCGACGGTGTCCAGCGCGGCGAACTGCGCCTGCATGTCGGTGGGGAACGCCGGATAGGGCGCCGTGCGCACATCGACGGCGCGTGGCCGGCGCTTGCGCATATCGACTTCGACCCAGTTTTCGCCGCTGTGCACCGTGGCGCCGGCTTCACGCAACTTGACGATCACGGCATCGAGATGCTCGGGTCGGGTGTTCTTGATGCGCACATGCCCCGCCGTGATTGCGCCGGCGACCAGGTAGGTGCCGCCTTCGATGCGATCGGGCAACACATCGTAATTCACGCCCGAGAGGCGCTGCACGCCATCGATGACGATGCGATCGGTACCGGCCCCGCGGATCTTCGCGCCCATGGCGATCAGGAAATTGGCGAGGTCGACGACTTCGGGTTCGCGCGCGGCATTCTCGAGCACCGTCTCGCCTTCGGCGAGGCAGGCGGCCATCATCAGATTTTCGGTACCCGTCACGGTCACGGCCTCGAGCACCAGCCGCGCACCCTTGAGCCGCTTGGCGCGCGCGCGAATGTAGCCGCCCTCGATGTGGATGTCCGCGCCCATCGCCTGCAGCCCCGCCACGTGGATGTTGACCGGTCGCGCACCGATGGCGCAGCCGCCGGGCAGCGAAACGTCGGCGCGTCCGAAACGCGCGAGCAGCGGCCCCAGCACGAGGATCGAGGCGCGCATGGTCTTGACCAGCTCGTAGGGCGCAAAGTATTCGCGAATGGTCCCGGAATCGACTTCGATGCGCATGCGCTCGTCGATCGTTACGGTCACACCCATGCGGCTGAGCAGCTCGATGGTAGTGGTGACGTCCTGCAGATGCGGCACGTTGCCGATCGTTACCGGGCCATCTGCCAGCAGCGCGCCCGCCAGGATCGGCAGCGTCGCGTTCTTGGCGCCTGAAATGCGGACCTCGCCCTCGAGCGCAATCCCGCCCGTGATCTGCAGCTTATCCACGGCCCACAGGGTCCTGCGAGCTGCGCGCCGCCCATTCCTGCGGGGTGTAGGCTTCGATGGTGAGCGCGTGGATCTCGCCGCCCATGCTGGCGCCGAGCGCCCGGTAAACCAGCTGATGACGCGCCAGCAGCCGCAGCCCGTCGAACTCGGGCCCGATCAACCGGGCCGCGAAGTGCGTGTTGTCATCGGAACGGACTTCGACCTGGGCGCGCGGGAGCGCCTCGCGAATCAGTTCCTCGATCTGTTGTGGCGTCATGGGAGCTCGCAATCTTAAGCCAATTGGGGTGACAGGAAGACGCCATCTGCGCCGTCGTAGGGGCTATCATGCCCGGCGCGAGAGCCATGATGAAGCCGAACGAACACAGTGCCACCGGCGATCAGGCCCTGCTGGAAAGCGCCGCGCGCACCATTGAAATCGAGGCCGCCGCACTGCAGGCGCTGCGCGCCGGACTCGATCACTCCTTCGCCCGGGCCTGCCGGCTTTGCCTGGCCTGCACGGGCCGGATCGTCGTCACCGGAATGGGTAAATCCGGCCACGTCGCGCACAAGGTGGCCGCCACGCTGGCAAGCACGGGCAGCCCCGCCTTCTTCCTGCATCCTGGCGAGGCCAGTCACGGCGATCTGGGCATGCTCACGCGCGGGGATCTGCTGCTGGCGCTGTCGAACTCGGGCGAGACCGCCGAGGTGCTGACGTTGCTGCCGCAGGTCAAGCGCCTGGCAGTGCCGCTGCTGGCGCTGACGGGCAACCCACTCTCGACGCTGGCGCGCGCCGCCGACGTGCACATAAACGTGTTCGTGCCGCAGGAGGCCTGTCCGCACAACCTGACGCCGACGGCGAGCACCACGGCCGCACTCGTGATGGGTGATGCGCTGGCGGTGGCGCTACTCGAAGCGCGCGGCTTCTCTGCCGAGGATTTTGCGCGCTCTCATCCAGGCGGAAGCTTAGGTCGACGCCTGCTCACGCGCGTGGACGACATCATGCGCCGCGGCGATGCGCTGCCGCGCGTGCCTCCCGAGGCGCTGCTTTCGACGGCGCTGCTCGAGATGACGCGAACCGGTCTCGGGCTCACGGCGGTGATTGACGAGCAGGAACGAGTGCTGGGAGTGTTCTCCGATGGCGATCTGCGCCGCGCGCTGGATCGGCGCATCGACCCGCACAAGACCACGATGCGCGAGATCATGACCCCCGGAGGCTGGCGCATCGCTGCGCACGAACTGGCCGCCGCGGCCGCCGCGCTCATGGAAGCGCATCGTATTACCGCCCTGATCGTCACCGATGCCGAACAGCGCCTGATCGGTGCGCTGAATGTTCACGACCTCATGCGGGCGGGTGTGGTTTGAAGAGGGTGCGCGCGGCGAGCGCGCGTAGCGCAAATTCCCGTGCTGCGCACTCGCGACCCGTGCCGCTGGCCATGATTCGCCTGCTGGTGCTGGACGTCGATGGCGTCCTGACCGACGGGCGACTGGCCTATGGCGCCGACGGCGAACTCGGCAAGACATTTCACGTGCGCGATGGCTACGGCATCAGGGCGGCGCGCGCCGCGGGCATTGAGATCGCAGTCATTTCGGGACGCGACTCCGCGGCGGTTCAAGCCCGCTGCCGCGAGCTCGGCATCCGTCACGTATATCTGGGCGTCGACGACAAGGGCGAGGCACTCGCCGCTCTGCTCGCCTCGCTGAAACTCAAGCCCGCGCAATGCGCCTGCGTGGGCGATGACGCGCCGGACCTGCCGCTGCTGCGCCAGGCTGGCCTTGCGGTCGCGGTTGCCGATGCCCATCCGGTCGCGTTGGCCGCCGCGCACCGCCGCACCCGCCAGGCAGGCGGGTCGGGCGCGGTGCGGGAGGTCTGCGATTGGCTGCTCGCCGCGCAGGCAACAGCGCCACGGACGCGAGGCCGCCGATGATCGTGCGGCTGCTCTTCGCGCTCTGCTCGGTCGCGATTCTCTCGGCCCTGCTCTACTTTCAGGACGCCGACAACGGCAATGGCGAGGGCGCCTCGAACGAGCTGCCCTCCCCGGATCCCGGTTTCGCCGCCGTGCACGGCCACCTGATCGAGACCGGTGAGGATGGCCTGCCGCTTTATCGCCTCGATGCCGAGCACATCGAACAGCCGCAGCCGCAGGGCACGATCTACCTGTCGAACCCGAAGCTGGACTACCAGCCCTCGCCTGGCAATCACTGGACGCTGACGGCGCTGCATGGCCAGATGCCGCAGGATGCGCATACCGCCGATCTCACTGGCGACGTACACGCCCAGGGCCTGCCCACCGGATCGGACTCGGTCATGCACATCGACACCGACCAGCTGCAGCTCGACATGACGCAGCAGCTGGCCACTTCGTCCTCGACGGTGCGCGTCGACTGGGGCGGGAACCGGCTCAATGGTCACGGCATGCGCGCGGATCTGAAGAACGATACGCTGCAGCTTGACTCCAAGGTGCACGGTGTCCTGCTGCATTGACCCTTATCGCCGCGATCGCGCTCGCGAACGCCACCTTAAACGCCACTGGCTGGGCGGTGCGGGCGCTTACGCGCTGTTCGCATTGCTGACGGCGCTGTATCCCGGAAGGGGGTGGACCGGCGAAGCGGCGGCCAGCGATTTGCCCTGCAGCGAGCCGCCGATGTGCTATCGGGCCTCGCGCCTCGACGCGGAGCGCAATCGGGTCGTGCTTTACGATTTCGACATCGTCGACATGAGCCGGGGCGTCAGTCACATCAAGGCCGATCGCGCCGAGGGTGACGGCCTGGACTTCGCCAACAGCCGCTGGGTACTCACGGGACACGTGCAGCTGTTCATGCCTGAGGGGCATCTGTCGGCGGACAAGGCCACGGTGCTGTTCGCGAGCCAGCGCATCGACTCGATGACGGCCGAGGGCGCTCCGGCCGAATTCGACCATCCCCTCGAAAACGGACAGAAGGCGCACGGCCACGCGCAGGCCATCGATTACGATGTCGCGCACAACGAGGTCCAGTTGCATGGCGACGGATGGCTCTCCGACGGCTGCAACGAGATCACGAGCGAACACATCTCCTACGACCTCATCTCGCAGCGCGTGCGCGCAGACAGCGCTCCCGGCGACAACGCGCGTGTCCACGGCACGATCCGCGCGGGCAATTCCACGCAGTGCGCCTCTGCGGGCAGCCGGCAGTGACCTTGCTGGCCGCGCGCTCGCTGCGCAAGCACTACCGCTCGCGCACGGTCGTGCGCGATCTCTCGCTCGAGATCCACACCGGAGAGGTCGTCGGGCTGCTCGGGCCCAATGGCGCCGGCAAGACCACGGCCTTCTACATGATCGTCGGACTGGTGCCCGCCGATGGTGGCTCGATCCTGCTGGATGATCGCGACCTGACCCCCCTGAGCATCGATCAACGGGCGCGCTTAGGGATAGGCTACCTGCCGCAGGAAGCCTCGGTGTTCCGCAAGCTCTCCGTGGCTGACAACGTCATGGCGATCCTGGAGCTGCGCGCCGAACTCGATCGCGCCGATCGCGAACAGCGGCTCGAGGAATTGCTGGACGAACTGCGCATCGCCCATGTGCGCAACACCCGCGGCATATCGCTGTCCGGCGGCGAACGGCGGCGCGTCGAGATCGCGCGCGCGCTGGCCGCCGAGCCGCGCTTCATCCTGCTCGATGAGCCTTTCGCGGGCGTCGACCCGCTGTCGGTGCTAGACATCCAGCGCATCATCCGCGAGCTGGCCGCGCGCGGGATCGGGGTGCTCATTACCGACCATAATGTCCGCGAAACCCTCGGTGTGTGCGCCCGCGCCTACATCGTCGACCGCGGCGTGGTGATAGCTTCGGGGTCCGCGGAGCAAGTCCTTGCCAACCCACAAGTCCGTGAGGTGTACTTGGGTCAGTCTTTCCGTCTGTAATCGATCGGAGCGGCCCTGTTAACCCTTACTATTCATAGATTTACCTTCTATGCGGCGTTCCTCGCGAAGCCCGAGTGCGGCCCCCTAGGCACGTTTCATGCTTAAGCCCTCCCTGCAGCTCCGGCTTGGCCAGCAGCTCACGATGACGCCGCAGCTGCAGCAGGCTATCCGCCTGCTGCAATTGCCGACCATCGAGTTGCAGGCGCACATCCGGGAACTGCTCGAGTCGAACGTCATGCTCGAGCAGGATGAGGACACCGAAAGCGGCACTTACGAGCAGCTTTCCACTTCCGAGACCGCACCGGAAACTGCCGCGACGCCCCAGGAGACCCCGGTCGAAGTCGTGGACGATGGCTGGAGCGACCGCTCGGTGGGCCCGGCTGAGAATCCCTGGAGCGGCGGCGATGATGACCGGCAACAGGAATTTGCCGACTCCTCGGGTCAGTCGCTGCGCGATCACCTGCTCTGGCAGCTCGAACTGGTTCGCCTGGAGCCACGCGAGCTCGCGGTCGGCCGCGCCGTCATCGACGCGATCAACGACGATGGTTACCTCTGCGAGCCGATGGACGTCATCGGTGCGAGCCTCAAGCCCGAATTCGATCCAAGTGCCGATGAAGTTGAGCGGATGCTCGGCATCGTGCAGATGCTCGACCCCGCCGGCGTCGGCGCGCGCTCGGTCAGCGAATGCCTGCTGCTGCAGCTCGAGCAGCTGGGCCCCGCGACGCCCGGCCTGGCTACCGCCAAATCGATCGCACGTAACCACCTGGAACTGCTGGCAGAGCGGGAGCTGACGGCGCTGCGGCGGGAGCTGCGTGCCTCGGATGAGGAACTGGCCATGGCGGTGGCGCTGGTGCGAGCCTGCCATCCGCGGCCGGGAACGGTCCTGAGCGGCAGTGCGCCTGAATATGTGGTTCCCGATGTCTTCGTGCGGCGCACGCCGCGCGGCTGGTCGGTCGAGATCAACGCCGCCACGCTGCCGCGCGTGCGGCTCAACCAGGGTTACGCCAGCCTCATCGGCCGCAGCAGCAGCCACGCCAGCATGCGCACGCAGCTGCAGGAAGCGCGCTGGCTGCTCAAGAGCCTCGAGATCCGCAACGACACATTGACCAAGGTCGCCCGTTCGATCGTCGAACGCCAGGCCGAGTTCCTGGATCACGGCGAGGAGCACATGCGTCCCATGATCCTGCGCGACATTGCCGAGGCCATCGGCATGCACGAATCAACCGTCTCGCGCGTCACCTCGGGCAAGTACATGCACACGCCGCGTGGCGTATTCGAGCTGCGCTATTTCTTTTCGAGCCAGGTGGAAGGCAACAATGGATCGGGCACCTCCTCGACCGCCATTCGCGCCAAGATTCGCAAGCTCATCCGCGAGGAGGATTCGTCCGCGCCGCTGAGCGACAGCCGCATTGCCGAGATTCTCTCGGGCGAGGGGATTCCGGTCGCGCGGCGCACGGTCGCCAAGTATCGCGAAACGATGGGACTGGCCCCATCCAACGAACGCAGGCGGGTCAACGGCAAGTGAGATAGCACCAAGTGGAATAGCAAAGGAGACGAGGTCATGCAATTGAGCGTCACCGGTCATCATGTCGAGATCACGGCATCCATGCGCAGCTACGTCGAGAAGAAGCTCGACCGCATCGTCCGACACTTCGATCACGTCATCGACACGCATTTCGTGCTGACGGTCGAGAAGCTCATGCACAAGGCCGAAGCCACGCTGCGCGTCCGCGGCGAAACCATCCACGCACTTGCAAGCGAAGGCGACATGTACGCCGCCATCGATGCCCTTGCAGACAAACTCGAACGACGGGTACGCAAACACAAGGAAAAGCTGACCGATCACCATGCGCTGGAAGCCCAGAAAAGCGTACGCCTGTAACGCGTTCTTCAGGCCGGCGTCGCCCGACTCCCGGGCGACGCGGCCTCAGCAATTGATCGCGGCGCCGAATTTCGGCCTGAGTCGTTTTCCGTGCGCCTGATCTTTCTGAGCGGACTATCGGGCTCGGGTAAGAGCGTGGCGCTGCACATGCTCGAAGATCTGGATTTCTACTGCATCGACAACCTGCCGGCGGCGCTGCTGCAGAGTTTCATCTCGCACACCGTGCGCAGCGGATCGGGTGTCTACAAGCGCACGGCGATCGGAATCGACGCCCGCAATCCCGATGCCGATCTGGCGACCGTGCCAACGCTGCTCGATGAGCTCAAACGCAGCGGCATCCAGTGCGAACTGCTGTTCCTGGTCGCAAGCGACGAAGAACTGCTGCGTCGCTACGCTGAAACTCGCCGCAAGCACCCCATGAGCCGCCAGGGCGAGAGCCTGCACGATGCCATCGCGCTCGAACGCGCGGTGCTCGAACCGGTCGTCAATGCCGCCGACCTGGTGATCGACACTTCGCGCATGGGCGTTCACGAGCTGCGCGAACTCATCAATCGCCGCGTCGAAAAGCGGCGCCGGGATCGCATGTCACTGCTGTTCGAATCCTTCGGGTTCAAGAACGGCATCCCAGGAGATGCCGACTTCGTGTTTGATGCGCGCTCGCTGCCCAATCCCTATTGGGAACCTACCTTAAGGCCACTCACGGGGCGGGACGAACCTGTCATTCATTTTTTGCAGGCACAGCCCGGCGTCGCGCGCTTCATCGAAGAGGTCGGCACGTTCGTCGAAGCGCGGATACCTGAGCACCAGGAAGCCAACCGCCGGTATCTGACCGTGGCGGTGGGCTGCACCGGTGGGCAGCACCGCTCCGTGTACATTGTCGAGCGCCTGGCGGCGCGCATCGCCACACAATGGCCGCATGTAGTGCTGCGTCACTCGGCGCTGACCGACGCGTCCAGAACGATACGCGCGCTCGGCAGCGCCATCTGAATTGCCGCCCGCGATATCATGCGTGGCATCACGCGTGATATCAGCTGCCCGCGCGTTTGGCCGGGAAGCCACGCCTGATGAGTTCCTCGACCAGCTTGTCGCGATGCTCGCCCTGGATTTCGATCAGGCCATCGCGGACCGTGCCGCCGCTGCCACAGCGGCGCTTGAGCTCGGTCGCCAGCGACTCGAGCGCCGTGCCTGAGAGCGGCAAACCCGTAATGACCGTGACACTCTTGCCCGCGCGGCCCTGCGTCTGACGGCTCACGCGCACCGCGCGCGCTTCGGCCGGCCGTATCGGCTTGCCGCTGGCGCTCTTGCAGACGCACTGCGCCACCGGCCGGCGGCATCCCGGACATATCGCGCCGATTCCAGTGCCGTAGACGATGCTCATCGGTTTCTCTCTGACGGATAGATCACGGACTCAGGGCTCCAGGGCAAATGCTCGTGTTGGGATTCGAAGGCCACAAGGCCCGGCACAGCTACTTCCATCAGGATGGGTACCGTCTTCGCAGGCTGCATCCGCGTATTGGTGCGCCAGCGTATAGCACTGCGAGGCGGAGCGGCGCCGCGAATTCTTGCGGCGGGTGCAGCCGCCTGATCCCGACTCTGGCGTCTCTTCGAAACACAGCTGACTGTGCGACAATTCCTCAGCTCCATAATTTCGGCCAGGTGATCCCGTGTCGATCGAACTCAAACACCATCACGGCGGCATCAGCGTCCCCAATCTCGATGAATCCATAAAGTGGTACGGCGAAGTGCTGGAATTCGAGGTCGAGAAGATCTTCGATATTCCGCAAATCCCGGCCAAAGTGGCAATGCTGCGACGTGGCGATCTGCGCATCGAGCTCTTCGAGGTTCCGCAAGCCACTCCCATGTCGCCCGATCGGCGCATCCCCGACCGCGATGTCCA
>Ga0182030_10002206_pt1 | contig 41190 bp, 35 predicted proteins | sample 812S3MmetaG_FD_121299 | JGI IMG/M metagenome (GOLD analysis project Ga0182030, IMG submission 121299) | Permafrost microbial communities from Stordalen Mire, Sweden - 812S3M metaG (Illumina Assembly) | ecosystem: Environmental > Terrestrial > Soil > Wetlands > Permafrost | place: Sweden...
GCCCCTGCCAGGGCGGGTTTTCCTGCTACGTCACACCGGGGGTTTGCACCCCCGGCTAATTTCCGTTGGCCCTCCGGGCCAAAGGACTAAAATACGGCTACGACATTTATGAAAATGCTATAGGGTTGGTCCTCCGTCCCGGGCGCGTGCCGCAGCCGGTGCAAGAGGGAATCCACAGGGGGAACGGAGAGGGAAGAAGATCGGAGCTAATATGTTTCATGGATGCGATCCTAACGCATTCGGAAAACAAGCGGTAGCACTACAAATCCTATATGGCTTATAAAGCCTAAAATTATAAGCTTTTTAGGCCATATAGGAAAGTGCCGGTCCTCCGCGGAAGTTAGTTCAGCTTTTCGATGTCCCAATGATGGGATACGGAATCGTTGGCGTCGTCGGCGTTTTCGCTGAACCAGAGATTCGGATTCTGGATCCATTGCACATGGGCGTCGGCTTTGCGCGGAGTGTCGAAATGGAAATCGGTATCCACATGCCAGGCGAAGAAGTAGCCCGGATCGCGCCCGAAGAAATTGAGGTCCGGGTACCCGCGCGCTTTCAGGAACGTGGACGAGATGTCTTCGGGTATCCAACCGATTTGCGGATCGAAAAATTCAGCGATGACGTGCGCCTGACGGCCATCCGTCAGGGCGACCGTACCATCCGGCCGTTCGCGCGTCTTGAAGCATTGGCCGACGAGCAGCCGCGCGGGAATCTTATTGGCCCGGCACGCGCCGGTGAAGACGAGGGAGAAACCCCCGCAGTCGCTCCGCAGCCGCCGGCAACACGCGGCGGAATTCCAAGCGCTTACCGGCGGGTAGGTATAGCAGCCGTGCGACTTGAAATAGGCATAGAGCCGATTGCCAAAGGCCACGGGAGATTCGTTTGCCGCGCGGCGCAGGCCCGAGGAATCGAGCCAGTCCTGGAACGCGTCATCCTTCCAATTGATCGATTCAGTGGAAGCGAGAAACTCTCCCGGCATCGGCGCGAGAATCGGTTTCGCCGAAGCCGCAGGCGGCCCGTTAACGAGTTGGCGCGTCTGGAACACCCCGGTGATCTCAACATGCCAATGGACCCTGCGTTCGTCGCCGCGGCCATGATGGAGCGTGGCGGTCAGGATGCGATGGCCCCCGGCGTCGGTTTCAACCCGGCCCTTGAGCGTCGAGGTGAAGCTTTCGATATGCTGCGCGCCCGTTTCCGGCGGAATGGGGAGATACATCACCGCGCTGTAACCCCCGCCTCCCGGCCAGACGAAAGTGGAATCGTAGGTAATGCGCAAGCGCTCGCTGCCGGTGATTTGGAGATGCTTCGGGGGTAGTTCCTGAGCGGCGGGCGCTGTCGATGCCCATCCGCTGAGCGCCAAGACGGCAATCAGACTAGCGGAGCGAAGGGGGATTGGAGGCAAAAATCGCATGGCGGGACACAGAATGCCCTATTTTCTTGAGAGGAGAAACGCAAATAAACCAGCCGCCTGACCCGAATGGGCGTATAGTTAGGTAAATCACCTATATCCTGAGGAAGGTGGTAAAGCCTCGGCAGAGAAAAACAGCCGTGCGCAGCACCGCTTTTCTGTTGTAGTAAAATTCAATTAATGGCTATTATTAAAACTTATGCATCGAAGCATTAATATATCCCTTCCCGGCATCCTTTTCGTCCTACTTCATGTGGCGTGTTTCGCCGTGTTTTGGACCGGGATTACGTGGGGAGCCGTGGCGCTTTGCGCCTTCATGTTCTTTACCCGGAAGTTCGGGATTACGGGGGCCTTCCATCGCTATTTCTCCCACCGGAGCTACAAAACGAGCCGGCCTTTTCAATTTTTCCTCGCGTTTCTCGGCGGGGCCGCGGCCCAGAAAGGCGCTCTCTGGTGGGCTGCCCATCACCGCCACCACCACAAACATTCCGACACGGAGGCCGACATTCACTCCGCCAAGCTCGAAGGCTTCTATTGGTCGCACGTCGGCTGGGTGCTTTCCAAGGAATACGAGGAATATGACGCCAATGTCGTTCGCGACTTGAACAAGTATCCGGAACTGGTCTGGCTCGACCGGTATATCTTCATCCCGCCGGTTGCCGCCGGTGCGTTTTGCTTCTTCTTCGGTCAGTTCTTTTTAGGCAGCGCCATGATGGGCCTGGTTGTCGGCTTTTTCATCAGCACGGTGATTCTCTATCACACCACGTTCTCCATCAATTCGCTCTGCCACATGTTCGGCAAGCGCCGTTACGAGACGGGCGAGGAGAGCAAGAACAGCCTTTGGCTGGCCATTCTCACCATGGGTGAGGGCTGGCACAACAACCACCATCATTACCCGCTTTCCTGCCGCCAGGGCTTCTTCTGGTACGAGATCGATATCACATACTACATTCTCCTCGGCTTGGAAAAGCTGGGACTTGTCTGGGACCTCCAGGCGCCGCCCAAGCGGATGCTCATGCCCGAAGCGATGACCGCCATCTACAAGCCCAAGGCCGAAGAACCCGCACCCGCCCTGGCCGAAGTGGCGTAAGGTAGCCGTCGGACCTGCGCCCGGCAGCAGTTGCGGCGGTCTGCGCCCGCCGTCCCCTTTATTTTGGGACACGAAGGGACTTGCGTCCCTACCCGTGGGCTACTCCGTTAGTCGTATTTCTGGTCGCAGTGGTCGCATATCCTTATCGCGCTGTAGAGCGTCACGTTCGTAATAATAAAGTGATGCTGTTTCTTCCACCAAGCGGCGTCACTTTACTTCACGGTACGGCCGGTGGCTCTGATAAAGCGCCAACCGGAGTTTGACTTCGGCGGCATCCCTTGCGCTTAGCTTGGACTGTTCCAGGTACTTGGCCTCCCATGTGACCGCTTTCGTGAAATCACCTATTTCCGCGCAAGCCGCCGCGAGCGTATCCAGAATGGTGAGATCCGGCGATCCAGACATACTTTCTGCCTTATTCGCATACTCGAGGGCTTTCTTACCGTCACGGAAGCAGTCTTGCGGACACGTAGCCCAAAACCACGCCAAGTTATTATAGGTCATCCAATTTTCCGAATCGAGCTTGAGTGCGGTTTGATAGTCAGACAACGCACCCTGAAAATCCCCTTTATCCTTACGAGAAGAGCCGCGGTCCAGATATGCACCGATAATGTTACGGCTTACATCATAGCTCTTGGGATCGAGTTCCAGTGCCTTGCTGTAATCGGCCAGGGCTTTATCAAAGTCTCCATGTGACTTTTCATAATTGCCTCGATTATTGTAGCCCGCGACTCGGTTGGCCACGAGAGCCTCGTCGTGAGGATCGAGCCGTGCCGCCATATCGCAGTCGGCTATGGCGCGGTCATTGTCGCCTTTCTGTTCGTAAGCCCGACCTCGGCTGGTATAGGCTTCAGAGCTTTTCGGATCGAGCTGAATCGCCGCCGTAAAAAAACTAATGGCCGCATCAAAGTCTCCTCGATACAGAGCTTCAAGTCCTTGTCCCAACGGAGAGCTTTCTTGTGTAGGATTTTCGACAGAAATCAAAATATTGGGCCCTGGGAAGCGCGCACTGGCGGTGTACACGGTTTGAATGGTCTTGTAATGAGTATTCCCCGTGGAGTCCTTCGGCACGATAATTAGTTTGCCGGTCATCAAAGTCGTTGGATCGCCAGGGACTGGCAACGCCTTCACATGCAACCTGCTTAGATCAGACTGCACAATGAGATTGAGCGGACCGGTCGCACCCTTAATCCGAAGGCGAATAACGCCATTGCCGGTTACGTCTGGATCGTCGGGGACTTCATCAATTCCTTCATCGTAGTCGGGAGGCTGGCCCAGCGTAGCCGCCTGGGTAAAGGTCATGGATGATGGAGAAGTCCTAGTCAGGGTGGTTGAAAACGACATGTAGCTCAAAGGCTCGCCGGAAAAAATCGCGGTCATGCTACGGGTAGAGTCGAACTCTCCCAAGTGGGAAAGAGTCATGGTCAATCCGGCGTAGTAAGGGTTGGCAAAAGTTTTCGATCCGGCGGCAGATTCTACGAGGTTCTCTACGACGGGTACGACCATCTCATTGGGCCCCTGCAATTCGACGCAAACCACCTTGACGTGCACACTATTGATGACTCCCGGATTATAGGAACTGAGAAACGTGACTTCAGCTGTTTTGATTGGGATGTAGAAGAATCGTGTCGTATCCCCAGATGCCATGATCGAAAAATGGGCATTGCTAAATCCGAGGGAAACGCTGTCGATACTGGCAACGAAAAGCCCTGCTTTTTGGGCGAAGAGGTCTGTCTTCGCTGGCAGAGTCAAGCTAAGGGAATGCTTAGAATCTGTAAAAACACCTGAATTAGGAGAAGATTCCGATAAGGAGCCTTCAAAATTCCCTCCTGGACCGCCTATCGTGGCCTTAATGAGATGGCCCGTGATCGCTTTAGAGTCGAGGCTGAAAAAGATTTCTTTCGGGCTGTAGGTGCTTCGAGACATTCCTCTTCCTTTGCCATCGTTAGGCTGAAAAATCGGCATGACGCTTAGGACATCATAATCTCCATTGCCTGGCTTCATTTCGTGCACGATTTCGACTCTTAACTTACGTATATCGAGGGACGACGGAACAGATGAAGCATTCATTTGCCCAGTGGCATCGGACAGAAAACCCAGTGAAAGGAGTGCGATGGCGCCCGGCAGGAATAATTTCACGATGATGTAGTCCGGGGACTCTCGGTCAGTTGTCCAACGAGAATCCATAGCATCAAAGTAAATTTTTAGCGATCCCACTTTTTCTCCAGACTAATTATCCAAAACCAATGCCCTCAGTCGACGCCTGGAAGTTGTGGAGTTGTTTGATTATATACAAGGTTAGGGTCTTTGTTAACGTTTTACCTCTGCGTTGACGATCTCTGGGCACATTATCGGGGTCGCCATACGTGGTCGCGAACCCGTCACCTTCAGGCATAGCCGCCGGACCTGCGGGCGGAAGCAGTCGCGGTGGTCTGCGCCCGCAGTCCCCTTTATTTTGGGACACGAAGGGACTCGCGTTCCTACCCGTGGGCTACTCCGGTATTCGCATTTCCGGTCGCAGTGGTCGCAAATCTGGTCGCATTCGCGCCAGCCTTACATAGCTTCACCGCAGGGATTCACCAATGATGAGCGACGATCCAAACGAGGATTTCGAAGATCACGATACACCTCGAACGGCGCGCGAAAATGCCACGCGGGCCATCGCTCAGGCGATGCGATTCAAAAACTCCGTGACACTACAAAAGTGTAAGAATTAGAGACAAGGATATATTTACGACAGGACCTTCTTTGGAGATATTCATATCATGTCACAAAGTCTCTCTACAAGCGGCGTTATGCCAGCGGCAACGGCATTTGCGATTGATCCGACTAAAGATATCATCCATGCGCCAAAAGATCCGGCGCAGTGGCCGGAGTTCCGCGAGCAGCTTTTCCGCTGGCGTGATGAAATCCGCCACAGCTTGAACTACAACGACGCGCTTTACCGGAAGCCTGAGTTCGCCTGGGGGGCTTCCGCCTTTAGTTGCTGTTTTCTCATGATGTGCGACGAGGCGTTCTATGACCCGAAGTCGGGTTGCTACACCGTCGAATCATTTCTCGATGAGGGGATCAAAGAGTTCGGTGGATACGACAGCCTGGTACTCTGGCACGCCTATCCGCGCATCGGCGTCGACCATCGCAACCAGTTTGATTTCTACCGTGACATGCCGGGCGGTTTGACGGGCGTGCGCGAAGTGGTCCACGCTCTTCAAAAACGCGGTGTGCGGGTTTATATCAATTACAACCCTTGGGATCTGAATACGCTGCGCGAGGAAAAATCGGACCTGGAGATGCTAGCCGAAATGGTCCTTGTACTCGATGTGGATGGCATCTTCCTCGACACGATGGCGGAAGGAGGCGAGGAATTTCGCGTTAAGCTCGACGCGGCGCGCCCGGGCGTGGTCCTCGAAGGTGAAGTTGCCCCGCCGCTGAAACGGATCTGCGATCATCACGCCTCGTGGGCGCAGTGGTTCGATGACAGCGAAGCTCCGGGCGTGCTGCGGCACAAGTGGATTGAGCGGCGACACATGCAGCACCAGATTCGACGCTGGGATTTTGATCACACCGGCGAGCTGCAGGCCGCATGGATGAATGGCAGCGGAATGATGGTCTGGGAAAACGTCTTCGGCGCCTGGGTGCCATGGAACGCGCGCGACCGCTCGTTGCTGCGCTCCATGCTTCCCATTCAACGCCGGTTCTCCTCTTTTTTCTCCGGCGAAGACTGGACGCCGCTGGTGCCTGCCGAGAAGCCGGGCGTTTATGCCTCGCTCTGGTCTGACGGCGATTTGCGGTTGTGGACACTGGTCAACCGCTCCGACAACGAGCTTGAAGGTACCTTATTGAAAATCGCCGCGACGCCAGGAGAGCGCTATTTCGACCTAATCGCTGGACGCGAATTAAAGCCGGTCGAAAACGGTGGCAGTGTGGAGTTGATCGCCACGATTCGGGGACGTGGCCTGGGTTGTTTCCTCGCCGCGCCCGCAGCACGGCCTGGTGGCGACTTTGACGGATTCATCAAGGCCCAACAAGTGATCCATGTGCAAGCCACCTCCGATACAACCCGGCCCCGGCGCGAGATGCGCCAGCGACCCGTTGTGGCCACGCGCAAACTCGCCATGCCGCCGGTCGGTATGGTGACGGCAGCGGGGGACGAGGCCCGGATGCTTGTCACTCATATACGCCTGCGGGAATGCGGTTTCTACGATTCCAGCGTCGTCGAGCCATTAGTTCTTTCCTGGTCGTATCCCTTCCAGATGCAAGAGATCAGGCGCGACTTCCAGTTCATTCCCTACGCGATCGACGAGACGCCTGTGACCAACGCCCAATTCGCCGAGTTTCTCCAGGCAACGCACTACAGGCCTGAACATCCGGAAAATTTTCTCAAGCACTGGCAGGCCGGGCAACCGCCCGCCGGCAAAGCCGACCATCCCGTGGTATGGGTGGATCTTGACGACGCCCGTGCCTATGCGGCCTGGGCCGGCAAACGTCTGCCCACTGAGGCGGAGTGGCAATACGCCGCGCAAGCCGGCGACGGTCGCGAATATCCCTGGGGCAACGGCATGCGTGCCGGGGTCTGCAATTTGGGCGAAACCGGGGACACCACTCCGGTAAAGGCGTTTCCGAACGGCCGTTCGCCTTGCGGCTGTTACGACTTTTGCGGCAATGTCTGGCAATGGACCGAGAGCGAAACCACGGATGGACGTTCCCGCTTTTGCATGATCCGCGGCGGATCGTACTTTGCGGTCCAAGGCTCGCATTGGTATATGGACGGCGGTCCCCGCCCGGCGACCTTCACCGCTAAATTCCTACTCATGTGGCCTGGCCTTGACCGCTGCTCCACCATCGGATTTCGATGCGTCGTCGATCTTGAATAATGGAATGAAACCGACGGTAGAATGCACACTGTCAGCGCAAACCAACTTCATGCATGGCCAGCACGTTTGCCACATCTCAATATTCACCTGCGCGGCTCTCGGCCTATCTTCCGGTTCGAGATTTCTTGCATCGTTCATTTTGACCTTTGCGTCTTTATTTCTGAGCACACCTCTCGGACAAGGATGAAATGCCAGTAGATGCGCGCGCAAACGCGCGCCACTAGCATTTCATCCTCGGGGCCGCCAGTGCGTGGCCACGAACCCGTCAACTTCAGGGGGAATCATCGAACAACCAACCTAGCGATCAAGCGGATGCTCAAGCCCGAAGCGATGACCGCCATCTACAAGCCCAAGGCCGAAGAACCCGCACCCGCCCTCGCCGAAGTGGCGTAGCACGCGCGATCCTGAGTCTGTGCTTAATTTAGGCCGCCCTTTCAGGGCTTGCTGCGATTGGAATGGGAAACCCAGGACGTTGCCCTGGGCTGGGGTTGGATTGCCCCGTTGGGGCTCCTGATTCTCAAAAAAATCCGTTAATTTAGAGAATTTGGTTTTACTGCCCTCCGCAGGAGTTCCGTAACTGTCTTCCGGTCACTCCGGCACGAGCACGCGCAGCTTGCGGCGCCGCACGGAAAATTCGACGGGCGCGTGGCCGACCAGTTCACCGTCGGCTTCGAGCGGAACGTGGCGATTGGCTTCAACCCGCAGGCTGCGGGCCTTGAAATAACGGACGTCGGAAAATTTTGTCAGGGAGCCGAAAAGCGCGCCGCGAAAGTAACGCATCAGCGCGAGATAATTCATGTGCTTGAAGACGCACACATCGAGCAGGCCGTCCTGCATGTCGGCCTCCTTGAAGAGCGAGAAGGGCCCGCCATAAAGCCGTCCGTTGCCGACCAGGACAAACGAGCCTTCCACCGTGGGATGGCCCTCACTGATAACACGCAGCCGGGGCGGTTTTTCCGCGGCGACCTGGGTGGCGGTGAGGAGATAGCTGAGCGGGCCGAGCACCTGCTTGATCTGGCGGCTATTGCGCTCGACGATTTGCGCGTCGAGGCCGATGCCCGCCATTTGCACAAAGAGATGGCCGTTTGCGCTCGCCTCGTCGATAAGCCGGACCTTGCCCGCGCGGATGACTTTCCATGCGGCGGCCAGATCGAAGGGAATACCGAGTTCGAGCGCGAAGACGTTGACTGTGCCCATGGGAAGAATGCCCAGCATGACATGCGCGTTGCCGATGCCGTTGACCACCTCGTTGATCGTGCCGTCTCCGCCCGCGGCGACAATGATGTTGTAGCCCTGCTCGACGGCGCGTTCCGTCTGGGCCTCGGCGTCGCCGGGGCCCTTCGTGGTCCGGATCACCACGTTGCGGGTGAGCCGTTTCAGGCGCTGAATGCGCGCCTGGGCGCCGCGGGCCGCCGGGTTCACGATGATGCAAATGCGATTCAAGATTGGCTCGGGATGAAAGGGTGAGGTAGTGTCGGGCTCATGCGCTCTTTACGCGGAATCATCATAACGGGTGCGGTGGTTGCGGGGCTTGCCGTCCTAGCTATAGCCATCGGAACGCTTTGGCTCAACTCCTACATCCACTCCCAGGCATTTAAGACGGAAGTCGAAAGCCGGGCGTCCCAGAGCCTGGGCGGTCCGGTCCAGATCCAATCCATCGACTTCGATATTTTTCGCGGAGTGAAATTGCAGGGACTCATCACGCAGATCGACCCGAGCCACGCCGGCGGGCAGGGCGCGCTGAAAGTCCAGGTCGCCAGCGTGAATTGCGCTTATGCGTGGACGGAAATACTCAGCCGCCGGTTGAGGTTGACTGGCGTGACGCTCGACAAGCCGCAGATCGTTTTGACCAAGCAGGCGACCGCGCCGGCGCCGGCTCAACCGTTGCCGGGAGGGCCGGATAGCGGCACGACAGCGGGGCCGGGAACAGCAATGCCTTTCCAATTCGTCCTGGACCGGGCGAAGGTGAATGATGGCGGCATCTCGGTGCGGGACGCAGCAGGCACGTCCATGATCGAGTTGCAGGGCGTCAACGCCGAGGCCAACACCTCAGGGTACATTGAGGGCAAGGATGTGACCGGCACGCTGCGTGTGGCGGATGCGGCGGCGTCGAATCTGCATGTGACCGATTTCTCCACGCCGTTCACTTATAGCAATGGCACGATGCAGGCGAAGCCGTTTGACGCTTCGGCCTTCGGCGGGAAAATTGCCGGCGGCTATCAGACGTCGAGCACGAGCCCTTCCGTGCTTGATCTCAACGCCAAGGGCCTCAATGTCGCGCAACTCACGGCGGCGACGGTCTCCAATTCCCAGGCAAAGTTGAGCGGCCTGCTCGATCTGCAAAGCAAATGGCGCAGCGTGGAGACGGGCGATCTCAACGGGGAGGGGGACGCGCAAATGTCGGGAGGCAAGCTTGAAGGCGTAAGAATCCTGCACGACATATCGCAGATTCTTAAAATCAAGGAGCTCGACGCACCGGTCATCACCCAGGCGAAGACTCATTTTGTTGTGCAGAACCGCCAGACGCACTTCATCGGCCTGCAACTCGACTCGCCCATTTTCCAGATCACCGGCGACGGCATCATCGATTTCAACGGCAACCTCAACGCGAGCCTGGTGCTCATCTTGACTCGCGACTCAATGGCGAAGTTACCGAAGGAATTCGCCGCTTCCTTCGTGCAGCAGCAGGACGGCACCGGCTCGATCTCCTTTCAGGTGACTGGCAACACGGCCAACCCGCAGACCAATCTCGCCGAGCGGTTGTTGATGCAAAATACGAAGATCCAAAACGTGCTCAATAAGGCGCTGAACAAGTTTTTTCATTAGGCTTTCATCATCCTGAGCTTGTCGCACACATGTGTGGCAGGATCAGTTCCATCTGTCTTTTTCGATCATGTTTGGAACTTGGAAGAGATGATTGTTCTGTTAGATTGGATTAATGAGCACGTTGGAGCAGATCGAGGCCGCCATCGAGAAACTGCCTCGCGAAGATTTTTTTCGTCTTCATGAGTGGATTCGGGATCGCTTTGACGATGCGTGGGACAAACAGATCGAGGAAGATGCCCGCTCTGGCCGGCTCGATTCAGTGACCCGGGAGGCGTTGGCTGAGTATCGCTCCGGGCAGAGCAAGCCTTTTCCGCCTGATGAAAAGAACTGTTTCGGAAGGCGTGATGAAATCCACACGGAGGCGAGCGTTACTTTTTCACTTGGCTCACCTCATACGCCCCATGTCGTCAATTTCCCGGGGCCGTAGGTGACGCCCTGGGTTGGAATGCGCCGGAGGCGAACACCATTGAGGGTGACGGTTCGGATTGTCTTTTCGGTGGTGAAGGTGAACTCGCCTTTGCCGTAACCCTTGCTGACCGTATCAACGGTGATCGCCATGGCATCGCCGGAGCGTTTGGCGATGATTTCCACCTCGGACTGCTTGCCTTCCTTCCGGTAGGCAAAGGAGAGGCCATCATCGAAGATGTAGCGGTTCCTGGCGGTGCCATTGCCGGACAGATAAATGTGAAAGTCCACGAGCTTGCTGTTGAAGGCATGGTCCCCTTCGGCCAGACGGGCCAGCGGCAGAATCGCGCCGTCGCGAATGTAGAACGGTGTTTCCAGCATTCCGGCCTTGACGGTGATTTTCTGATTGCCCTTGATCCATCGGCCTTCGCTTACGTCATACCAATTATTTTTTCCGGGAAGGACAACCGGGCGGCTCTTTTGGTCGGGTTCCACGAAGGGCGCTTGCAGGATGTTAGGGCCGACGAGAAATTGATCGTCGATGAGACCGAGCGGCAATTTGGCGGTGTCCGCAAAATCATAGAAAAGTGGGCGGAGGATGGCTTCGCCGGTCCGTTCGTGTTGGGCAAAGAGTTGGTAAAGGTAGGGACGAAAACGGTAACGCAGCCGGATGTAGTGACTCAGGACATCGAGAGTTTTCTTGTCGAAGGCCCACGGTTCCTGCTGGCGGCTATTACGAACGGAGTGGTTTCGCAAGACGGGGAAAAGGAATCCGGCCTTGTACCAATCGCGGATGAGTTCGGGAAAAGTATCGCCCCCGAAACCGCCCACGTCGGCTCCGTTAAAAGGAATGCCGGAGAGCGCGAGATTCAACGTGGTGGGGATGGAGTTTTTAAGATGGTAGTAGTTGCTGTGGTTGTCCCCGGTCCAGATAGCCGTGTAACGATGGGAACCGGTCGAACCAGAGCGGCAGAGCGTAAAGGGGCGCTCGTCCGGGAACGCCGCCAGGAAGCCTTGCCGCGAGGCCATGGCCATGCCGAGGGCGTACTGGTTATGGTAGTAGTCATGACTTTTGCGGCCATGATCGAAAAGCATGTCGGCGTTCTCGGCCGGGCCCGTGGAGGGATCGTTCATGTCGAGCCATGCGCCGCGGATGCCCAGGCTGGCGAAATCCCTGACTTCCTTCGCCCACCAATCGCGGGTTGATTTTAGAGAGAAATCGGGGAAAACGGTTTCGCCCGGCCAGACGAGGCCGACGTATTCAGCGCCTTGCCGGTTCTGGCAGAACACCCGGGCGCGATGACCGCTATCGTAAACCCGGTAACCCTTTTCAAATTTCACGCCCGGGTCGAGGATCGGGATGATTTTACGTCCGGTTTTTTTTAACCTGGCGGCGGCCCTCCGGGGATTGGGGAAATGCTTGTCCGAGAAGGTAAAGACGCGGTATCCGTCCATGTAATCGATGTCGAGCCAGAGGCCGTCGACGGGGATGGCATGTTTGCGGAACTTGCGGTCGAGATCGAGCAGGTCGGCTTCGGATTCGTAACCCCAGCGGCATTGGTGGTAGCCGAGCGCCCAGGCGGGCGGAAGAGGAGTCGTGCCGACCAATTTTTGCAGCTTCCGGGTGACTTCGCCAAGCGAAGGTCCGTAGATGAGGTAAAGGTTGGGCTGGCCATTATCGGCGGCAAGATAGATCGCATTGCTCTTCTTCCCGGTCTCCAGATGTCCCTCGATAACGGTCGAGAATTGAGTCGAAATACAGGTGGCGTAGGGATTATCAAGCAGCAGGCCGAGATAAGTATTGCCCCGCTTGATGATCAGGTAGGGAATCGAAACATAGGTGGGGTCGGGAGCGGGCTTGCCGTGGACAAACGATTCCGGTTTGAAATCGCCCACGATGTCGGTGTTCCAGAATTTGACGGTCTTGTTGGAGTGCTCCAGGCCGCTCCACTTTTCGCCCATGCCGTAGAATTGATCGTGAGGGGTGCGGACAAATTCAAAAATCGACCCCAGTCCTTGCTGGCCAAAGAACCGTTTGGGCATGGAGGCGAGAAGAAGCCGGCCATCTTTGGTACTCAGTTGCAGACCGCCCTGGGGGCTAAAACGCAGCTCGGTTTGCTTCCCGGCGAGGTTCTTGGAGGCCTTGGGGAAATGCAGGCCGGCTTGAGAGTCATTTTTCTCCCAACCCTTGCCGGTGACTTGCAGATGATAGACATCATCGGCGGCAGCCCGAACGTTTAGACGATAGGTTCCTTTGCGGGTCTTGAAATTGTGATTAGCGGTAATTTTGCCGGGAAATTCAAAGTTCGAGGGATGCGGATATTTATGATAATGCATGGAAAGGAAATGAGATTGATTTGATCTTCGTGGTTAGCCCCCTACACGGTCTTTTGCAATATTTCTATAATTGCGGCTAATGACGTCGGGCCTCAAAAAAATGGGTTTGTCACCTCAACGTAACCCGACGCGGGTTGACAGTTATTCACAGCTTTGCTAACAAGCTTACCCAACGTGACAACCACACGTTCCATTTGCCGAGGGCTGCCCTCGCGAACGAAAGGGATCCCATGGAAGCGATCCTGAGCAACAACGTCCTTGTACTCAACCGTCTCTGGCAGGCGGTCAACATCTGCAGCGTCAAGCGCGCCTTCATGCTCCTCTACCAGGGCCATGCGCAGGTCGTCGAGGCCGATAGCGGTTCCTTCCAGACCATGACCTTTGACCAGTGGTTCAGCTTTTCGCGCGGCTACGAAGGCACCGACGTGGTCAGCACGGTTTCCTTTACGATTCGCGTGCCCAAGGTGATTCTGCTCCTTTTCTTTGACCGGATGCCGAAGAAGGAAGTGAAGTTCACGCGCCACAACATCTTTGAGCGCGACCACAACACCTGTCAGTATTGCGGGAACAAGTACGACCGCAAGGACCTCAATCTCGACCACGTCATCCCGCGTGACCGCGGCGGCGAAACCTCGTGGGAAAACATCGTCTGTTCCTGCGTGCCCTGCAACAGCCGGAAGGGCAACCGGACACCGGCCGAGGCGGGCCTGAAACTGCTCCATAAGCCGAAGCGGCCCAAATGGCGGCCCATGCTCCATCTCCAGTTCAGCAAGACCCGCGACGATTCATGGAAGCATTTCATCGACCTCGCCTACTGGAACGTCGAGCTGACCGATTGATCTTCTCTGGGGGGGGCGTCGGACGCGTCTGCTGCCCTGACTCTGACTGAAGTTTCGCACAGAGATCCGAAGAGAAGGAATGCAGAGGGCTGAAGAGGCCGGAAGCTGCTGCCTTTCTCTGACAGGCCTCTGCAGTAATCTCTGCTGTTCTCTGTGCGAAATTCGGAAACAGAGAGGGTCAGGATGGAGGTTGACTGTCCAAAAACTCTCCGCGATCGACGCTCTTTTGTTCGCGCGTCGCTAAATTCTTAATTTCAAATCTGTCGGATTCAATGTTCGCATCAACGATGATGGCATGGGTGTACTTCCGCTCCTCGGCAGCTTGAAACTGCTTGCCAACTTTTGTTGGGACAAGCGGGTAATCAACCGTTTTTCCAGAATTGCGAAAAGCTTGGGCCAGCGCCATCGCCTGTGGGCGAAAAGCCTCATCAGGAATGATGAAGTAGTAGCTTGCTTCTTGAGACGAGCTTGAAGTCCAACTCTTCGCTTTTAGGATTTCGCCGAGGACGACGTCGCCGATGCCGAAGCCGAGGGCGGGGAGATCGACGCCGCCGAGATTTTTGAGGAGTGTGTCGTAACGGCCGCCGCCGGCGATGGCGCGGAATTCGCCCGAGCGGTCAAAGACCTCGAAGACGACGCCGGTGTAGTAGGCGAGGCCGCGCACGACGGTGTAATCGCGCTTCACGTAGTCTTGCAGGCCGCGATGGCGGAGGCCGGTCTCGACGGTCTCGAGGCGCTCGCTTTTCGTGCTGCTAGCATCATCGAGAATGGCGAAGACTTCCTGTGCGAGCGATCCGAGCTTCTCGGCGGTCTTTTCGCGCGGCTCGCGTTCGGATTTGTCGATGGCCTGGATGAAGGAGTAGCGCTGGTCCTCGGGCACGCCCTTCGCGTTCATGAAATCGGTCCAGAACTGGCGGTCGCTCAAGCGCACGACGAAATCCTTTTCGGTCAGGCCGAAGGCGCGCAGCACGTCGATGACCAGCGCGATCAGCTCGATGTCGGCCTCAAGACCGGCCTCGCCGATGATGTCGCAGTTGAGCTGGTAGTGCTCGCGGAGGCGTCCCTTCTGCTGGCGTTCGTAGCGGAAGACCTGCGGGACGGAAAACCACTTGAGCGGCTTCTTGAAATCCTTGTGCCGGGCGGTGACGAGCCGGGCCAGCGTGGGCGTCATTTCGGGCCGCAGCGCGACGTCGCGGTCGCCCTTGTCCTTGAAATGGTAGAGCTGCGTGACGATTTCATCGCCCGACTTTTTCGTGAAGAGATCGAGCGGCTCGAGGGGCGGGCCGTCGTACTCGACAAAACCGTAGCGGTGCGCCACGTCGCGCCACTTCGCGAAGATCGCATTGCGAAAGGCACAGTCGTCAGGATAGAAGTCGCGGAAACCGGGAAGGGCCATGGGGAGAGAAGGGTAAAGGGAAAAGGTGGAAAGGAAAAGGAGCTAAGAACGAAGAGCGTAGAACGCAGAGCGGAAAGGCGAAAGGCGCCGCTAAGACTTAAAAGGATGATCCTGCAGAAGCTGTTTAATGATTTCCATTTTCAGCCCTTTTTTGCCATCGGAAGTGGTTTCTAACGTCAGATGGTCGCTTGGATAAACAAACCAGCTAACATAGCTCTTGCCATCCGCACGGAATACGGGTGCAGGTAACCAATCAGAGCCTCCATTCTCGCCTCCCCACCATCCGACTTCGGCGCGGTAAGAGGTTCGTTCGATTTTTCCCGATGAGACGAGCAACCACTCAGAGTCTTTAGGATAATCCCAAGGGATCTCGCGAATTGTCAGCGTCAAAGGGGAGGAGACGGTACCGCGTAGCGACTCCGTCACTTTGAAGGTCACTTTCTTGTGGTCGCAGGTAGTTACGCGAACCAAGCACACAAGCTCCGCGTTTGAAATACAGGATGTAATCGGCAAACTAGTCTGAGCGTTCGTTGAGAAAACGGTTGTCAGAAAGAAAAGGAATGCGACAAAGAATCGTTTCATAATAGGTCGCTTCCTGTGCACTTCGCGCATCCGGACAACGAAGTAGTCCGGGCCACCCGATAGATACTAAGCCGCGGGCTTGGAACCATCGGCAGCAGGTGCGGCGCCGTCGGCGGAAATGGTCTGTGACAATTTCATGACCTTGGCTTTCATTTCCTTGCCGGCCTTGAATTTGACCACGGCGCGGGGAGGAATCGGCACGTCATGTTCGGGGCGATTCGGATTGCGACCCACGCGCGCTTTGCGAAGTTTTACTTCGAAGACGCCGAAGTTGCGCAGCTCGACGGCCTGACCGTGAGCAAGGCTTTCCGTGAGGTGATCGAGGGTGCGCTGAATGACGTTGAGGACATCCTGTTGCACCATGCCGGTCTCATTGCTGATGCGTACGACCAGATCGCGTTTGGTTAAATTAGGCATAAACCAGTGCTATTGCGCCAGATGGAGCGGATATTGCAAGCCGAAAACAAAGATTTCATGCAAATAAGGCATTTTCCACGCATTCCAGAGGAATGCCATAACCCTAGAGCGTCTTCAGCGCTTCCTTCACCAACTCCTCCAGCGTCGACTTGGGCTGCGCGTCGCGGATGGCTTTGACGGTCTTGTGGGCCTCGGCCTGCTTGTAGCCGAGGGAGATAAGGGCGAGGACGGCGTCGTTGACGTGCTGTTCCTCGGGGGAAAGGCCCTGCTGCGCGGAGGCGGCTTCCCAGGCGGCGGAGACGCCGACTTTGTCGCGCAGCTCGACGATGATCCGCTCGGCGGTTTTCTTGCCGACACCCTTGATCTTGCTCAGCGACGCGATGTCGCCCGCGACGACGAGGCCGCGAAAGATGACGGGAGTGATGCCGTTAAGGACGGCCAGCGCGAGCTTCGGGCCGACGCCGCTGACGTTGTTGACGAGCAGGAGAAAGAGGTCTCGTTCCTCGGGCGTGGCGAAGCCGTAGAGAATATGGGCGTCTTCGCGGATGACGAGATGCGTGAGGATTTTCGCCTCCGCGCCGGGCAGGGGGAGCTTGTCGTAGGTGGAGAGGGGAATGTGGACGTCGTAGCCGACGCCGCCCGCCTCGATGATGAGGCGCATGGGCAGGACTTCAATGACGGTACCGCGCAGGAAGGAGATCACTTCCGGAGTGTAGCGGCGGTGTGTGGCTGTCGCACTTTAAATTTGTGGTTCCCTCGTCCCAAACTCCTGCGCCACGACGAATTTCAGATCCTTCTCTCAAATATCGATGACATTGCCGGAGCCGGTATTCGCATTCATGTCCACGCGGCGGATGGAGATTCGTTTTTCGTAGCCGGTAAAAAGACTGGTGATGAGGCTGAGCACCAGGGAACCGACAAAGGCCCAGAAGAAGCCCGGCACATGGAAGCCGGTGACGAATTCCGGCACGCAATAAAGGATGATCGCGTTGATGATGAAAAGAAAAAGACCGAGCGAGAGCAGCACCAGCGGCAGGCTGATGAGGACCAGGATCGGCTTGACGATGGTGTTGACGATGATGAGGACCAGTGCGGCCCAAGCCAGGGCGCCGGGTGAATCGTAGGAGATCGGCGTGATCAGTGTGACAAGATACAATCCAAAAACCAGGATTGCCCAGTGCAGGAAAAGTCGAATGATCATGGGAAAATTTAGCTCCGCCCAAGCGTGCTTGCGAATGGTTTTTTAGTTTTTCATCCGCATTTCAAACTGGTCCCCCAACTCCGTGGCGGTTTGGGAAATGAGGCCGGCCGGAAGTTCGAGCACGCTGTGGGCTGACAAGGCTATCTTTGATACGCGCCACGGTTTCATCTCGCGCACGAGATGCACCACTTTCAGGTTTTTATCCAGGAAGATGGCGTCGAATTTAAACTTCATCCAGAAGCTGTGGATTGAATTGCACGGCACAATCCACAAACCGTCGCCAAGCTCAAGCGTCTTGTCCCGCAACAAGCCAACCATTCGCGTAATCGCTGTGTCGGCGACGCGTCCGCGCTCCGTCAGCCTGGCTTCGCGCGTGAGGTTGATCGCGGTCAGCAGTTTGGCCATGCGGATGAGCGGCTTCGCAGCCAACCCGAAGTATTATTTACTGAAAATGCGATCGGCCTCTTCAAGGGTTTCCTTGCTGCCGATGTCGAACCAGCGGCCCGGCACGCGCCAGGTACGCACCGGCACGCGCGGATAAAGCCACTGAATGAAGCGGCCCGGCTGGTCTGGATTATTTCCCCCGGCGATGTAGGTGTCGATCATCTCCACCACGTCAGCGGGGAAATAATAGAGCGCGATACCCGTCAGGGTGCTGGTCGGATTTTTCGGCTTCTCTTCAAAGAAGGTAATCACGCCGTCCTTGTCGAGGGTGATACTGTTGTACTTCTTGATCGCCTCGAGATCGCCCACGTCGTAGACGGCGAGAACCGCCGTCTTGCCCGATCGTGCGAATTCCACAAACGGGGCCAGCGAGGAATCGAAAAGATTGTCTCCGGCCACGACAAGCAGATCGCCCTTCACCTTTTCTTTTTTGCTAACGAGATGAATGTCTCCTATCGCGCCCAGCTTGTCGGTCTCGCTGGTTGTGCCGTCGTTGATGATCTTGAAATTAAACGCCGTCTTTTCCTTGCGATATTTTTCGGACCAATTGGTGAAATGCGAAACGAATTTCTGGTTCGTCACGATGAACATCTCGCCCAGGTCTTTCACAGACGCGAGGTGGTCGATGATATGTTCGAGCATCGGCTTGCCTGCCACGGGCAGGAGCGGTTTGGGCTGATTGAGAGTGAGCGGATAAAGCCGGGTGGCGTAGCCGGCGGCGAGAACGAGGACTTGCATAGGTCACTCTTTTTAACGGCTCTACGGCTGAGAGCAAGACTGGACGTTAGAGGATAGGGCCTATCGGTCCCATTCCAGATCGCCGCGCGCTACAAAATCTCGGGATAGAGGCGCTGGGCCATCTCGAGAAGCTGCCTCTGATTTTCTTCCGCGGACTCGTTGAGCACGCAGCGGGAAACAAGCTGGCGCGCTTCCTCGTAATTGAGGGCCTGGATGGCGCGCTTGATTCGCGGGATCGAGGTGGCTCCGGCGCTGAGTTCATCCACGCCGAGGCCGACGAGCGCCGGCATCAACACGACATCCGCGGCCATTTCCCCGCAAACCCCCACCCAGATGTTGCTGCGATGGGCCGCCTCGACCACCGTCTGCAGGAGCCGCAGCACGGCCGGGTGCGCGGGCTGGTATATCGCAGCGACACTCTCGTTACCGCGATCAATGGCCAGGGTGTACTGAATCAGGTCGTTGCTTCCGACACTAAAAAAATCGACATGGCGTGCGAGGATGTCGGCCATCAGTGCGGCAGAGGGCACTTCAATCATGATGCCGACCTCGATTTTTTCGGCCTGGGGCACGTTTTGCTGGCGCAATTCTTCGCGCACCCCGTCGAGGATGACGCGGGCTGCCTTCAACTCGGAGAGATCGCAGACCATCGGGAACATGACCCGGACATTGCCCTCGGCGCTGGCCCGGCAGATGGCCCGCAGTTGCGTGCGAAAAATCTCCGGCCGGCCCAGCGAATAGCGAATGCCGCGAAAACCGAGGAAAGGATTTACCTCCTCCTCGATGCCCAGGTGCGGACGCTTCTTGTCGCCGCCGACATCGAGTGTGCGGATGATGAGATGGTTCGGCTTGCAGGCTTGCGCCATCTGGAGGTACATCTCCGCCTGCTGCTCTTCGTCCGGAGAGACGTCCTGGTTGAGAAAGAGATATTCCGTGCGGAGCAGGCCGATGCCCTCGGCGCCGTGCTCTTTGAGCAGGGGCAGATCTTCGAGAATCTCCACGTTGGCCGAGACGATGACGCGGCGCTGGTCGAGCGTTATCGGCAGGGTCTCGCGCAGGGCGTCAAGTTTGACGTCCACGTCATGATGCAGCTTTTCGCGCTGGCCATATTCGTATTTCGTCTGCTCGGTCGGGTTGATGATGAGCAGCCCTTCGTAGCCGTCGATCAGCACTTCGACGCCCGGGTCGACCTTGCCGATGAGCTCGCGCAGTCCGACCACCGCCGGCAGGTTCAGCGACCGGGCCATGATGGCCGAATGCGAGGTGCGGCTGCCCGCTTCGGTGGCGATGCCGAGGACCAGGTCGCGATCGAAACCCGCCGTATCGGAAGGCGACAGATCATGGGCGAGAACAATGGAGGGCGAGTCCAGGCTGTGCAGTTCCGACTCCATCTTGCCCTGAAGATTCCGCAAAACGCGGCGCGAAACGTCGAGAAAATCCCCCGCCCGTTCCCGGAAATAGTCATCGTCCAGTTCGCGCATCTTGCGGGTGTAGGAACGGACCACCTGTTCGTAAGCAAAGTCGACGTTGACCAGCCGGCTCTGGAGTTGCTCCTTCACCGATTCGATCAATGACGTGTCTTCAAGCAAAAGAAGGTGTGCGTCGAAAATACTGGCATCGGCTTCGCCAATGGAACGTGCCAGCTCGTTGCGGATCGTCTGGATTTGCTGGCGGGTCTTGAGCAAAGCCGCTTCAAAACGGGTGATTTCGCCCGGAACATCCTCCGGTCGGATCCGGCGCTTGCGGATGATATGTTCGTCCGCATAGAGGAGAAGCAGGGGCCCGACGGCAATGCCGGGGGAGACAGCCGTCCCTTTGTATATCTCCTGTTTGGAGGAACTTGGTGGCGCCGATGACTCGTCTGACATCGGGGCCAAATTGCTCACTCTTCGTCAAATTTGCGAGCTATTAATTCCTCAAGAGCACTGATCATCTCATTCGCATCGCCGCCGGTGACCGTGACCTTCAGGCGGGAACCGCATCCGGCAGCCAGCAACATGAGGCCCATGATGCTCTTGCCGTTGATTTCCTCGCCGTCCTTTTCCACCTGGATATCCGAGGAGAAACGATTGGCTATCCGGACAAACATGGCCGCCGGACGCGCATGCAACCCGAGTTTGTTCCCGACAACGAGGTCGCGAACGACGGATGCGCCAGATTCTTTATTTTTTGCCACAGATGCCATGCTTTATGTTTGATGTAAGAGATTTACTTATCCCGATTTGCAATAGCTTTCAATAATCTTTCATTAAATTCAACCGCCGAATTTTGGCCCATGCCCTTGAGTTTCTGATCAAGTGCCGCCACTTCGACCAGGTTTGCCAGATTTCTCCCCTGGCGCACGGGTATGGTGACATGCGGAATCTTGATTTGCAAGATTTCGTAATAGTCTTGTTCCAACCCGATTCGGTCGATTTCCGGCACCTCATGCCAGTCCTGCAAAGTCACCACCATATCGAGCCGCTTCTCGAACCGGATGCTCCGCACGCCGTAGATGCTGGCAATGTTGATGATGCCCAGCCCTCGGACCTCCATGTGAAAGCGGGAAAGGTCGGAGGATGTGCCAATGAGTTCCCTTCCTTCCAGGGAGCGAATTTTGGTCACGTCGTCGGCCACGAGACTGTGGCCCCGCTCCACCAGGGAGAGAACGCACTCGCTTTTGCCGATGCCGCTGGCGCCGCGCACCAGTACGCCGATGCCGAGAATGTCGATCATGCTGCCGTGCTCGCTGGCCGTCGGGGCGAAATCGAGTTCGAGGCAGATGGTCGCCATGTTCATCAGGCGCATGGTCGTCAGGGGCGATTTGAAAACGGCGATGTCCTCCTCCTCCGCCTCCTCCAGCACGACACGCGGCGGGTTGATGTTGCGGGCAAAAATCAGGCACGGAATGCGGTGCTTGAAGAGCTCCTTCAGACGCTGGCGGCTGACCACCTCGGGCAACGACTTCAGGTAGTGGGTTTCGCCGCTGCCGATGATCTGAATACGCTGGAAGGCGAATGAGCGATAGAATCCGGACAGGGCCAGGCCCGGCCGATTCACGGCCCCTTCCGAAATGCGGCGCTGCAATCCCCCTGCTCCGGCCAGCAACTTGAGTTGCAATTGGTTGGCGTGATTGGTGTAGAGCTGACCAACAGTGACGATGGGAAGGCTGGATTTTTTCTTCACGGAAAACAAAGTTAAGTTGAAACGGCCGTACAAACCTAACGTGCGCGATTACAGCAGCTTTCGCAATTGAATTGTGGCGGTCCGTGGTCGCCGCAGCGAGGCGGTGGAACTAACCACGCTCTTACGCGCGCGGTTACGCGCCAACCACTTGGACTTTTTCCCGCTTGGCGGCAGTCAGAAGATTTCCGTCCAGTTGGAAAGTGCTCTCTTGGAAGTTCGAGGGGAATTATGTATGACGCCGAGCGGTCTTGAATCATGCAGCAGCTCTGTCATCCTAAAATGGAAATGCGCATTTCCATCTGCCTTATCACACTCTTCCTCATTCAAGGTCAGGTCCTGAAGGCAGATGCGCCGGTTGCCCACTTAACGGTTTCAGGAACCGCCGTTCTCGATCCCCACGCCGCCCCCATTCGATTGCGTGGTTTTAACGTCAACTGGTGGGCGCCTCCAACGGACCAGGATGCCTCGGACATCCAGCATCTTGGCGCCAATTGCGTACGCTATATGTTCGGCTACAATCCCAAAGGCGTCTACGAACCCGCTCAGGTTGAAGAGGTGGAGCGGCAGATTCATTATTTCACCAGCCGGGGCATCTGGGTCATTCCAGTTGTCTGGAAGTTCGAGAAACCCGACCCGGCCGATCCTAAGAAGCACCTGGGGCCCTGGAATTCGCCGGAGATAAACCGGGAGTTCCTGGCGATGTGGACCGACCTCATGGCCCGGCTGAAAAACGACCCTTACCTGGCCGCCTGGGAGCCGATCAACGAACCGCACGAGGCCGCCCCCGCTGCGATCTCAGCCTGGTATCGGGATCTCGTTCCCCGATTAAGAAAAATTGATCCCGCGCGTCCGATTGTCGTGGAGGGCGCAAACTGGTCGCACGCTGAGGATCTGACCGATGAGTTTATTGTGGACGATCCGAACATCATCTATGCGTTCCACATGTATTATCCGTACAATTACACCACCGATATCCAAAAACCGCCTCTGGCATATCCGGGCCAATGGGGAAAGGCTTATCTCGAAAACACGATCGAGCCCGCGAAACGTTTCAGGGACCGGCACCGCGTTCCGGTCTGGTGTGGAGAATGGGGAACGAAAACAGAAGCGTCCAACTACGACCTCTGGCTTCAGGACGTCTTTGCTATTCTTGAGCACGACAAGTTCGATTGGTGCATCTGGTCGTGGACGCTCCAACCTCACGATCCCCAAAATAAAAGCTTCGACGTCAACACGCAGAAAAAAGAAGTCTACCGGGTCGTTGCCGATTTATTTCGCATCGCTAATTCTCAACCCGGTGGTGGATCTGCTTTACGGGACAAATAAGAACCGAAAGGCCGCGCTGGCCGCGCACGACCATGGTGGCGTCGAGCCATTTCGTTGCGGGAGTGGAGTGAGAGCAAGGGTTCCATAATACATCCTGAAATCCTGGATTTACTCAGTTTTGACGAGACAGAAATTCACGCGCCAGTTCGCGGTAGCTTTGCGAGCCCGCCCCCGATGGATCGTAGTCGATGATCGACTTGCCGTGGCTGGGTGCTTCACCGAGACGGACGGACCGCGGGATGATGGTTGCGAAGACCTTGTCGCCCAAATGTCCGCGAACACTTGTCACCACCTCGTGGCTCAAATTCGTCCGCGCGTCGTACATCGTCAGCACGATGCCCTCCAACGCCAGTGCCCCGTTGCCGCTGATCCGTTTGATCCGTTCGATCATCTCGAGAATCTTCGCCAGGCCCTCCAGCGCGAGATATTCGCACTGGAGAGGGACCAGCACCGAATCAGCCGCGGCCAGAGCGTTGGTCATGAGCACTCCGAGCGAAGGCGGGCAATCGATCAGCACGAATTCCACGGCTGGCTGGCTGGCGCGATAGTTTTCCAGCACCCGCCGCAGGCGGGTCAGGCGATGCTCGTCCGCCGCGAGTTGAATTTCGCAGCCGGCCAGGTCGAGTTCGGCGGTGACGACGTGCAGGCGCTCGACGGACGTCGGCTGGATTTGTTCCGCGAGCGAGCGCGTGCCCCCCTCGTCGGTGAGGACGGCGTGAAGGCTCCGGCCCTCGGTCGCCGTCATCCCGATAGCGCTGCTGGCATTGGCCTGCGGATCGAGATCAATGAGCAGAACTTCGCGCCCGGCCTCCGCGAGACACGCGGCGAGATTGACCGCTGTAGTTGTCTTGCCTACTCCGCCCTTCTGGTTGGCAATGGCAATAATCTTCATGAGCGGTCCGACTTCATTTGAAGACACACCTTATCTTTCGCTATCTTTATCGGATGCATCCTGCGCAAGATTAAAAGTGTGTAAGAAAACACATTGCAGGCTGCGATAAACTTGACACCAGAAGCAATCCAATTTTCTCTTAGCTTGGCATTTACTTTATAAATACAGCCCCATATCGCTTTATGATCGAAGTTGAAAATCTTTCCAAGACCTACTCGGGATTCCGCGCCGTGCAGAACATCAGCTTTCACGTCAACAAGGGCGAGATCGTCGGATTTCTCGGACCCAACGGCGCGGGCAAAAGCACGACCATGAAAGTCCTGGCCGGCTACCTTCCCCCCACGGACGGAAAAATCCGCATTGCCGGTTTCGACGTCGTGACCGACTCGATCGAGGTGCGCAAGCGCATCGGCTACATGCCCGAAAACGTGCCGCTTTACACCGACATGCGGGTGAACGAATTTCTCCGTTTCCGGGCCGAACTCAAAAAAGTGGCCCGGCGCAAAGTCAAGGACCGCGTCGAGGCCGTCAAACAGCTTTGCAGCCTCAAGGAGGTTGAAAATAAAATCATCGGTACGCTCTCGAAAGGCTATCGCCAGCGCGTCGGCCTGGCCGATGCCCTGGTGCACGATCCCGAACTGCTCATCCTCGACGAACCGACCATCGGCCTCGACCCCAATCAAATCCGCGCCGTGCGCGAGCTGATCAAGGACCTCGGTAAACATCACACCATCCTCCTCTCCACCCATATTCTCTCCGAAGTGGAACTGACCTGCGCGCGGGTGCTCGTGATCAATCGCGGACGCATCGAGGCCTCCGACACGCCGGCCAATCTCACCAAGCTTGTGCGCGGCGGCGGCTCGATTGTCCTGGAAGTCAAGGCGCCGGGCGCCGATGTCGTCTCCCGGCTCAAGGCGTTGCCGAACATCGAGGACGTGGAAATTGACCTTCCGGGTGAAGGTGAATGGACCCACGCCAGGATCTTCGCGGAACCGGGCGTCGATGTTCGAGAGGATATTTACGGCGTCGTCCGCCAGAACAACTGGCCGCTACGCGAACTCTCCCAGGTGAAGGCCACCCTGGAAGAGGCCTTCGTCGAGTTGACGCAGGATTAACTTAACATCTTTTTACCAACGGGAAAAATTTATGGCTTTCTGGACCCTTTATAAGCGCGAACTCAACAGTTATTTTCAATCGGCGGTCGCCTACGTCGTCCTCTTCGGCAGTGCGGTGATTCAAAGCGTGTTTTTTATTCTGCTCCTGCGCATCGCCATTGATAACAACATCAAGGAAGCAAGCGTGATGCAAATGTTCTTTAACGGCCTGCTCTTCTGGATTTTCCTTCTCGGCCAGATCCCGTTGATCACGATGCGCTTGTTCTCCGAAGAATTTAAGCTCGGTACGATCGAGATGCTCCTGACGGCCCCCGTGCGGGAATGGGACGTGGTGCTCGCAAAGTTTTTTGGTGCGCTCACCTTTTTCCTTGTCCTCTGGCTCCCCATCGTGCTGGACCTTTTTATGCTCCAGATTTTCTCCAGCCCGCAACCGCCCATCTACTGGAGCCAGGTTGGATTGACCCTCCTCACTCTTGCTTTGGCAGGGGGATTTTACATCGCAATCGGACTTTTTAGTTCCGTCCTGACCAAGAACCAGATTATCTCGGCTGTTCTCTGTTTTGCCTTCCTGCTGGTCATCTTTTTCACCTCGCTCTGGCGGTATATCCCGCATACCGACGCCAGGACTTTGGAAATAATCTCCTACGTCTCCGGCCTTGAACACATGCAAAACGCCACGCTGGGCATCTTTGATTCCCGCCCGGTTGTATTTTATGTAAGCGCAGCCGCCTTCATACTGCTGCTCACCAAGAGCATCCTCGAAAGACGCCGCCTCAAGGATTAATCCGCGATTAATTTTGCCATGAAATCCGATACTCCCTCCGCCCGTTCCTCCCGTCATTCCGCAAGCCTGCACAGCTTCGTCAAGCTGGTCCTGGCCTTGCTTATTCTCGCGATGGTTAATTATGTGGGTTTCAAACATTACACCCACAAGGACCTCTCCGAGTCGCAATTCTACACGCTCTCGGACAAGACCAGGGAAGTCCTCGACCCAAAAAAACTCGATTCGCCGATCACCGTCTACACCTTTTTGGACGAACAAAATGTCGGTCAGTCGGAAGAAATCTCCAACCTGCTCAAGGAGTACCAGCACGTCGCCGGCAAGAACATGGTCGTGGAAAAAATCGATCCGGCGTATGACATCAAGCGCGCCACCGAGCTGCAAAACACGCTCCACTTCGACGGGAACGATCACCTGGTCATCTTCCAGTACAAGGACCGTGCACCCCGGTTCGTCAAACAGGAAGACTTGTTCGAGATCAATCCCATGACCGGCCAGGTCGGCGCCTTCAAGGGCGAGCAGGAATTGACCGCCGCGATTGTCGGGCTGATCGAGGGGAAGGCCTCCAAGGTTTACTTCACCGAGGGACACGGCGAGCACTCGATCCAAGACATCACCACTCGGCGGGGATATGGACAGGTGGGGCAAAGCCTCAAAAACGAAAACGTGGAAGTCGCGAACCTGAACCTCGCCCAAACCGGCGAGGTGCCGGCTGATGCCGACGCCGTGGTCATCGCGGGTCCCTCCATTTCGTTCTCCGCGATCGAAGCGGAGGCCCTGGACAAGTATCTCCAGAATAACGGCAAATTGCTCGTTCTGCTCGATCCCTATGTCACGCTCGGTCTCGACGACCTCTTGAAAAAATACGGCCTGACCTATGAGGATGACCTGGTGCTCTATCGGGCCATGACCGCGACCGGCAGTCAGATGACCGTCCCCTTGGCCCTGATCTATCAGGGTGGATTTTCCCAGCATCCCATTACGGCCAGGTTCGCCCAGGCCAATTATAATTTGCAGATCACCGACGCCCGCTCGATCGCCCTTCCAACCAGCGCCCCGGGACAACCTCCGCTCAAGACCCGATTTCTTCTCCAGACCAACCCGGATTCGTGGGGCTGGATCAGCAAGAACGGCATTCCGCCAGCTGACCCGAAGCAACTCACTTTCAACAAGACCACCGACCTCCCGGGCCCCGTGACCGTTGCCGCCGGGTACGACGGCGGCATGACGACCGACCCGGCAACCAAGGCCACGATGTTCGCCACGCGCATCGTTGCCGTCGGGGCGTCCAAATTCCTGGAGAATGACGCCGCCGAATCCGTGGGGGCAAATTTCTTCACGAACAGCCTCGATTGGCTCGTGAAAAAGAACGCCGTCCTCAACATCGCCCCGAAAAAGCCCCAGCAGTACGGCGTTTCCCTCAACCCCATTTCGTACCGCACCGTGGTCTGGTGCGCCGCTTTCTTCATTCCAGGCGCGGCCTTGGCGCTGGGTATCTTCACCTGGTTCTCGCGCCGCAAATAAACACGCCCTTTCGTTATTGTTATGTTTCGAAACAGTTCCACCTATATTTATCTGGCCGTGGCCCTCGGGCTGTTTTGCTACCTCGCGTTCATTGATAAAAAAATTCCCGGCACCAGGGAGAGCGAGGTAGCCGAGACCAGGTTATTTAATTTGAATCCCGACGACGTCGTCGGACTGGAAATCACCAACCTGCACGGATTTTTCTATTTTCAAAAAAACAATAACCACTGGGAGATCAAGAAGCCGGTCAACACCCCCGCCGATGGCGCGTCCGTGGATGGGGTCATCAACCAGATCGCCTTCGCCCAACCCCAGCGGATCATCCGGGTCGATGGAAGTTCCGACAAAGACACGGCCAACCTGAAGGAATGGGGCCTTATCCCTCCCGCCGAACGTGTGGTCATCCATACCCAGGACAAGCAGTATGAACTGCTCGTCGGGCGAAAAATGGCAATCAACGAAAGCGTCTATGCCCGCGCCTCGGGTCGTAAAAATGAACCGGTCCGGATCATTCCCAACACGGTCAAGGATGTCCTGCAAAAGGACCTCTCCGCTTTCCGCAGCCGCAACGTCTTCGATTTCGATCTCGGCAAAGTGACCAAAATCGCCACGTCCGCCACCCCCGGGCAGCAGTGCGAAGTTGACCTCAAAGACGGCAAGTGGACCCTCCAATTGCCCCTTGTGGCGCGCGCTTCCGACGCCGACGTGCAGGCGCTCCTTGCCAGGATCCAGGGTGTACGCGCGGTCGACTTCATCAGTGACGACGCCAGCAACCTCAGTCCTTACGGGCTTACCTCGCCAGCCGCGACTCTTTCCGTCTCACTCAGGGGCAACCAGGGCAATCCCGGTGAGGACATGGTGCTCCAGATCGGCGGCCCGGTTCCCGCCAAGCCCGATCAGGTCTACGCCCAACGGCTCAAGTCCAATTCGGTCTTCACGCTTACCAGGAGCAGCGTCGATGATCTCCTGAAAGCCGTGCCCAATGTGCGCGACCGGCATGTCCTTCCCTTCGATCCCAATAAGGCCACCGGCTTGAGCTACTCCTTCGGGGCCAAAAAGGGCCAGGTGCGCGCCGATCACAGCCTCTGGAACACGATGGGCAGCGCCGAAGGTCTCGCCGATTCGGGTAAAATCACCGACCTCCTCGCCAAACTCAGCCGGTTGGAGACCACGCCTCTCCTGAACGATTCCGCCACCGATTTGAAGCTATTCGGCCTCGACAAGCCCCAGGGCAAAATCACGATCCAATCGCCTGAATTCAAACCGGTCCCCGCCATCACCCTCCTGATCGGCAAAGCGGAAAACAAGCTTCTCTACGTGCGTAATTCCACCGAGCCCTTCATCTACACCGTACCCGACAACGCATTCGACCTCCTGCCTGCGGGCAATCTCGCGCTGCGTGACGCCCGGGCCATCAATCTCAAACGCGACCTGGTTAAGAGCATGACGATCACCGCCGGCTCCGGGCCAACCATCACTCTCACCCGCAGCCCGGGCGGCACCTGGACCGCCGCCAACGTCAAGGATCGCATGGTCGATTCGTCCAAGGCCGAGACGCAGGCCAGCCTCTTTTGCCAATTGCAGGCCAAGACCTGGCTCGGGCCGGCGCAAGCCTCCTATGGTCTCACCAAACCAACTCTGACCATCGCCGTCCTGGCCGACCAACCGGAGCCCGCCATCCTCCATATCGGCGCGGCTCTGGCCGACGGCGCCCATGCTGCTCAGGTTGAGGGCGACACTACCGCCTTTGCCCTGGCCGACGGCGACTATGGCATCCTCAACGCCGGTTCCCTCCAGCCCATCCCCAAGGAACTCGCCGCCACGAATTCGCCTTCCGCCGTTGCTCCTGACACCAACAACGCGCCGGCCACGAACGCTGCCCCTGCGAAGAAGTAAGGCAGCCGTCGCACGGGGGGACGTGTTTCTCGTGCGACGGTGCTTTCCCTCCCTTTCCCAACTCCAACGCGGCGACCTAACCCAGGCAAGCCAGGGGAATTGGAGAATCACTACCGGTCTTTTTTCATTCCTGTTTCTCCCGGCAATTTTACTGGCAGTTTGGAAAAGACTGTCGAATCTATTCAATACGAGTGAAACCCGACGACATCCTCATTGCCCTCCATGACCTCACCGAGCGTGAACGCATTGAGTTTCTGCCGCTCGCGCCGGATACGCGCAAGCCCTCGTCGTATGCCCCAATTGAAAAATATCTTCTCGACCTGAAGAACGGCTCGAAGCCCGAAACCGCCGCCGAAGACCTTTTCACCGCGCTCTGCCTCAACGTGCTCGGCTTGACGAGGACATCCTCGGCAATCCGCCGTGGGAAGGGTTCAAGCCTTTCCGCAAGGAATTCGCCGCAAAATTTCATCCTGACAAGCCGCAATTCAGCAAAATGGGCATGGACGGCCCGGCGTTCAACAAGTGGTTTGAGCAGGAATTAAAATCGAATGCCAAATTTGCTGCCCTCTGGTGCGAGCATGAGGCATACTACGAACGCCACAAGGAATTCCTTGGTAAGTGCTACAAATATCAAGGGGCAGGCGATTGGAATCTTTGGAAGCTTTTCATCGAACGCGACCTCACGCTTGTCCGGCAAGGTGGACAATTCTCGCTGCTCGTACCGAGTGGCTTTCAGACGGACGAAGGCTGTGCTGACTTGCGCCGCTGGCTTTCTACTGAAAATACCCTGACCGAATTGACCTCTTTCGAAAACAAAGGTTATCTTGAATTGAGGGACGGCAAAGAGAAACGAAAGCAGATTTTCCCGGATGTTCACGCGCAATTCAAATTCGGTTTTTTCAAAGTTGTAAAGGGTGAAAAACCACCCGCCAATTACGTTTTTGACGCGCGTTTTTATCTTCACGATCCGAAGGATTATTGTTCTACGCCAATTCGTTACGCAGTTGAGATGATTCGCCGTTTTTCGCCTGAAAACGAGTCGTTCATGGAGTTCCGTTCGGAAGCGGACTATGTGCTTGCAACCAAGATTCGTAGCGACCATCGCCTGCTCGGAGAATTTGATTACAAATTCCAACGCGAATTGCACATGACGGATGACAATCACTTGTTCATCAAGCTAGGTGACAAGAAAGTGAGCAAGGGCCAGCTTCCACTTTATGAAGGTAAGATGATTCACCAATTTGACGCGCACTTCAGCCCAGTGACTTTGGTGGTCGAAGAAGCTGCAGTTCGTGAAGGACTCTCGCCGGACGACTGGAAACATCTCACCGGCACCTTCACTTTCGGCAGTGGAGACTCCAAAGCCGAGCTGGACGAAATCATCCGCCAATCCGTTGCGTACTGGACAAAATAATTCAACTTCAGGGGACGTCACTTCCTTCCTAAATCCCCCATATCTTCCAACCAGGTCCGAAAAAATTACCTTTGCAGAGATAACCCGAAAATAAGTTGCCCCTCGACCCAAACAGGTTCGTTGTCAGCCCACTGAACCCCAACAAGAGCTTTATTAGAAAAATGCTTCTAGTCACTCTTGGTCCGGGATAACGCATATGGAGACAGGATTGATATTAGCAATCCTTCTGGCATAAATAGACCTTTTGACTGTGTAAACGAGTGGTTATTAGTAAAACTATTGTCGTGAATAGCGACTTTTCGGCCTGTGCTAATTCGCCGCGTCAGGACAACCATTGCGTAATAAATGACAAAAAATAGTCAATTTACGGGCTTGCCTACTGAATATGCCTAGGCAGCATTACAACCATGAAAGCTGCATTGAAACACGTTTTTACCTCCTGCGAATGGGAGCAGGCATCTTTTTATCATCCAATCGTTTTTTGAATGGAAAAATAAAACCCCTATAACCTCTTCTTATCTTATGAAAACGATCTTAATCCGCAAAATCCGCGAAACCTTTAATCGACAGGAAAGTCGTTTGCAATGGATACTGCTTTTGGTGCTGGGCGGTCTGGCCGCCGTTGGCGTGGTTTCGTGCGCCAGCGTTGGTCAGTCGCTGATGATCCCGCCGCAAATTCCCGGAGCCACCTACGTTGGCTCGGAAGCGTGCGAGCAGTGCCATGAAGATGTCACCAAGGGCTTCAAGAGCGCGACCCATTATCATTTGATGGCCCCCGGCGACAATGCGAAGAACATTGGTTGTGAATCCTGTCACGGGCCCGGCAGCAAGCACGTCGATTCCGGCGGCGGACCCAACACCATCGTCAATCCGCGCAAGTCGCCTGAGACCTGTTTCCAATGCCATCTGGACAAGAAGGCCCAATTCAATCTGCCGTCGCACCACCCCGTTATCGAAGGCAAGGTAAGTTGCGGAGACTGCCACGATCCGCACAAAGGTTCCGTGATCAAAGGCGGCGGGACGGAGCTGATGGGCAAAAATGACATCTGCGCGAAGTGCCACATGGAGCAACTCGGGCCATTCGTGTTCGAGCACGAGGCGATGCGCGAAGGCTGCACCACATGCCACGATCCGCACGGGAGCGTGAACGCCCGATTACTGATCGCGCGTAATCAAACGCTTTGCCTGCGCTGCCATTTCCAACAACAAACGGCCAACGGCCACCTCTACATCGGCGATTTCGATCACACCACGTTTGTGAACCGCGGAACCTGCTGGAGTGCGGGCTGTCATGAGGCGATCCACGGTTCGAAGGTCAGTCCCCATTTGCGCTATTAGTTAAACAAATAACCCGGAAAAATTTATGAAAGCATCCTTCAAACTCGGTAATCTTCGTCGGACTCTGGCGATAAGCGGCGGACTGGCCCTGACGGTTTCCCTGCTTGGTGTTCTGCCTGCCGCGGCGGAAGATACAACTTCAAGTACGAACGCGGCTCCGACAACGAATGCCGCTCCGGCGACAGACGCGGCAAAGCCAGCGAACGCAGCAAAGAAGGCGGACACGGCAAAGACGGCGGATGCGGCAAAGAAAACAGACGCAGCAAAGACGGAAACCGCGGCGGATCCGAAAAATGTGGCGAGTGCGGCAAAGACAACGGACCAGGACGCTCTTTCAGATTACAACAATTGGGTGACTCTCGGCGTTGGCAGCACGTTTGTTCATGGAGACGCGGCGCAGTTCCAGCACCAGCATGACACAAAAAGCGGGGTCTTTGGCGGCGTGCAGGATTTCCACTGGGAGCAACTCATTGGAAAAGATTGGTCCCTCACAGTGGACGGCCACGCGATGGTCGGTAACCACGATTATGATTTTAAGTTCGATCTGACGGACGAGAAGATAGGCTATCTCCGCGCCGGTTATACGGAGTTTCGCACATGGTATGACGGCAACGGCGGATTTTACCCGCCGAACAACGAGGCGTTTCATTTATACGACAACGATCTCTATGTGGATCGCCGCAGCGCGTGGATTGAGGCCGGGCTGACCTTGCCGGACCTGCCGGTTTTCAGCGTTCGCTACGAGTACGATTCCCGCGAGGGCCTGATGGATTCGACCTCTTGGGCCGATAACGATAGCGGTACTCCCTCGTCACTACCCGCTGATCGAAAAATCGTGCCGACCTATTTGGGCATTAATGAAACGCGCAACATCATCCAGGGTGACATCAAAGACAAGCTGGACAACACCGACATGGGACTGACGCTGCGGTACGAAATGGACAACACCAAGGATTCAACCTTTATTAATCTTGATCCCGGCCAGGCACCCGGCACGACCTCTAATAATAGTCGGTTTGTGACGGATGATGATTACGAGAGAAACGACATGTTTAATGTCCACGGTTTCACGGAAACGTTCTTCAATGACAAGGTCACGTTCTCGTCGGGCTTCTCCTACGTGAACATGGATACCACCCTGGGCGGCAGCCGGATTTATGGCCCCGGTTACAACGCCCCGTTTTCAAATGCCTATAGCAGCACGGGCTTCTTCAACCTGGGGGGTGGCGGCTTCACGAAGGAGTATATCTCCAACATGAATTTGATGGTGACGCCCATCAAGGATCTGACGTTTATTCCCGCGGTGCGCATCGAATACGACGACAGCAATATTTCGGATAATTTCACCAACACCGCGACGGGTGGAGCGTTGACCCCCGAGGGCGCCAACACGAACAATTGGAGCCTGAGCGTGGCGGAGAGCCTGGAAGCCCGCTACACCGGTTTTCAAGACTGGTCGCTCTACGCCAGCGGCGAGTGGTCGGAAGACTGGGGCAACGACACCTGGAATTCAGCCCCGGTTCTTAATACGGAAAATTTCAATCAGGATTGGAGCCGGCTTTGCCAGAAATATACCGTCGGCGCCAACTGGTATCCACTTCCGCAACTGAACTTCGGCGGCCAGTATTACCACCAAATTCACGCTTACGATTACAGCCCCAATGGGGAACTCCCGTCGATCGAGGGGGTTCAGTATCCGGGTTATTTACAAAAGCAGTATTTCACAACGGATGACATGAATTTCCGCGCCACATGGATGGCCTTGAGCAATTTGTCGCTCGTCACGCGCTATGACTTGCAATATTCGAGCGTGAACACCACGTCAGATCCCAACAATGGTTCAATCGCCACAGCTAGCCCGGTCGGGGAAATCCAGAGTTGTAACATCACCGACCACATCATCAGCGAAAATGTCAGTTGGACGCCCTTGGCCTGCCTGAATCTCCAGGCCGGTGGCAGTTACGTGATTAACAGTGTCGACACGCCGGTGGCCGGTTCAGCGGGCATCAATAATATCGTGCTTAACGGCATGAATGATTATTGGACCCTTGATGCCTCCGCCGGTTATGAGTTCAACGAAAAGACCCATCTCCAGCTGCAATACAACTTCTATCGCGCGGACGATTACGTGAATAATGCGGGCATCGCCAAGACCTCTGCGACCACCCCTGGGAATGCCGGATTGCCCTACGGCGCCGGCGGAGAACAGAACAGCATCACGGCCACCATCACCCGCCAGATCAGCAAGGAAGTTCAAGTCAGCGTGAAATACGGCTATTACACTAACCGCGATGAGACTTCCGGTGGACAAAATGATTATAACGCGCAGCTCGTTTATGTGAGCACGCAACTCAAATTTTGAGCGGTCTTTCCAGTGGTTTGATTTGACAATAAAAAAATGCAGCGCTTCTTAACACTAATATGAAAACTAAATTCTCATCTAAAATAGCCGTCGGTGCGTTTCTTGTGACTTGTCTGCTTGGCTGGTCTGCCCACGCCGGAGACGCGAGCCAAATCTGGGCCACGAAGTGCGCCTCCTGCCATGGTAAGGACGGCAAGGGCGGCACGACGATGGGACGCAAGTTGAGCATCAAGGATTTGACCGATGCCAAAGTCCAGGCCTCGTTCACGGATGCGGACGCCACCAAGGCCATCAAGGAAGGCGTCAGCGAAGGTGGGACGCAAAAAATGAAGGCTTTCGGCGACAAGCTCAGTGACGACGATATCAAGGCCCTCGTGGCGCAGGTTCGTTCGCTCAAGTAAGCGTCGCCATTTTTTTATTTCGGCCATTGGGTGAAGGAAAACCTGACGTCCTGAAGGATTCGCCCCATGCCGCAAGAGAAAAGCATCATTCTACCCCACCCGCCACGGCCGCTCTATAACTGGATCAGCCTGACGGGTGCGGTATTCGCGGTCGGCAGCATATTTGCCTTTGCGTTGCTGTTTGCCATCGAGTTGTTCCTGCCCCACAGCAATCCCTACGTCGGGTTGCTGGTTTATATCGTGGCGCCCGCCTGCTTTGTCGTCGGGCTGTTGTTGATTCTGGCTGGCGTGTTGGCGCAACGGACTAAAATAGTCTCCGAACGACTGCAGATTGATTTGTCGCGCCTTCGTGACCGAAAATTGCTCGTCGCCTTTGCCCTGTGCGCCCTGGTGTTCTTGCTGGCGACTGCCTTTGGCAGCTATCAGACCTACCAATACACCGACTCCGTCCAATTTTGCGGTACGTCATGCCATGTGCCCATGCATCCGGAGTTCACGGCCTATCTTCATTCGCCCCACGCCCGCGTTGCTTGCGTCGATTGCCACGTCGGATCCGGCGCCGAATCGTATGTGAAGAGCAAGTTTAATGGCATGCACCAGCTTTGCGACGTGGTGACAAACCGGATTCCCCGCCCCATCGAGACCCCGGTAAAAAACCTGCGGCCGGCACGGGACACCTGCGAACAATGCCACTGGCCGGAAAAGTTTACCGGCAACATCGACCGCACCTATTATCACTACCTGTCCGACGACGCGAACACGCCGTTTGCCGTTCGGCTGCTGTTGAAGGTCGGAGGTGGCGGCGCCGACGGCCCGCCCAGCGGCATTCACTGGCACGTCAATCGTGGCGAAAAGGTGGAATACATCGCCACCGATTCCCAGCGCCAGGTCATCCCGTGGGTGCGCGTCACCGACGTTGCGACGGGAAACACCACGGTGTATCGGGACAAGAATTTTAAGGACGACCCGGCCAAATACACGGTCCGCACCATGGATTGCATGGACTGCCACACCCGTCCGTCGCACCGTTTTCTTTCACCCAATGAAGCCGTCGACACAGCCATAACCATCGGCAAGCTGGACCGCGCGGTGCCGAAATTGAAGTTCAATGTCGTTACGGCGCTCATCACTCCTTACCAAACCACCGACGAGGCCATGCAAAAAATCGCGTCCAGTTTGCATGCCGCTTATCCGAACCTCGCCGGCGTGGACGGGTTGGTAGCCGAGACCCAACAGATCTACCGGGACAACTTTTTCCCGGAAATGAAGACCGACTGGCGGGTGCACCCGGACAACATTGGCCACAAAATCTGGCCGGGGTGTTTCCGCTGCCACGATGGCGACCATAAGACCGACGATGGAAAGAAGTCGATTCCCGCCGACAATTGCAACGAGTGCCACGTCATTCTTGCGCAAGGCAGCGGCGATCAACTGAAGAAGCTTGATGCTGACGGCTCCGATTTCTACCACATCGATTCGACCTATCTGGACTTCTCCTGCACCAGTTGCCACACTGGAGCCTTTCCGAAATAAACGGCTTATTGTTAGTCGTGCGCAGATTTTGTTCTAATAATAGCAAATTATGGTGTGTAATAGCCAACCAATGGCTAGCAGGTGGTTGCCTGCCGCCGTAATAATAACACCTGAACAATGAATTTTAAGCCTTTGAATAAATGGGTGCAAGGGATGCACGGTGTGGCAGGTGTCATTTTGATTTCATCTCTCGCGGGTTGTAATCGTGACGAGGCCAGGGTTTATCACGTCCCAAAGGAAGCCTCTCCGCCGCCGCAACCCGCACCAGCGGCAACACCGGAGCCGACAGCGCCGGAAACAACAATGCCGGAAGCGCCCGCGTCGGGAATGGGCACGCCCTCGTCCGTTGCGATGGCCCTGCCACAACTCAAATATCAAGTGCCTGAAGGCTGGCAGGAAAAGCCGCCGAGTGAAATGCGCGTCGCCAGTTTTGCCGTCCCCGGCCCGAACGGGCAGTCCGCGGACGTGTCGGTCATCCCGTTGCCCGTTGTCGGGCGCGATTTGGAACTGGTCAACATGTGGCGCTCGCGGGTGCAATTGCCCGCCACGTCGGACCCCAACGCCGTCAACCAGGCGAAACCGGTTGCCGTTGGCGCGGAGCAAGGCTGGCTGTTCGAGTTTGTCAGCGAACAACCGTTGATCGGGAAATCCCGCCAGCGGTTGGTGGTGGCGATGTTTACGCGCGGCGAGTTGAGCTGGTTTTTCAAAATCAGTGGTGATGATGCAATCGTTACTTCGCAAAAAGAAAAATTTCTCCAATTTTTGAAATCCGTTTCGTTTGCGGAAAGTGCCCCGGCGCAAATGGCCGCCGCTCCGGCGGTTCAAAATGAAAGTGCCGCTCCTCCTCCCTCCATTTGGACCATTCCGTCCGGTTGGCAGTCAGTGCCGCCCTCGCAATTTCTTCTGGCTGAATTTTCCGTTCCCGGCGCAAACGGCGCGAAGGCGGAAGTCAACGTGGCCGAGATGGGCGGGACGGGCGGTGGTCTGCTGGCGAACGTGAACCGCTGGCGCGGGCAGCTTGGCCTGGGTGCGATCGGAGAAAATGATCTGGCGAAACTAGCGCAATCGCTGGATGTGCCGGGCGGCAAGGGGACGCTGGTCGACATCACCGGGGTGGACGCGAAGACTGGCGCGCCAACGCGGCTTGTCGGCGCGATTGTGGCGCAAAGCGACCAGACGTGGTTCTACAAATTGATGGGCGAGGGGCAAATCGTCGCGCAGCAGAAGGACGCCTTCACGAAATTTATTCAATCCGCAAACTATGCCAATGCCCGTTGACCGGCTGGTTAAAATCATGGCCTCACTGAGGCTCATGGTGGTTTTGCTGGCGTTCGCGATCCTGCTCGTCTTCATCGGCACGATCGCGCAAGTGGACGAGGGGCTTTACAATGCGCAGGCGCGGTATTTCCGCCAGTGGTTCATTTTCGGGATCAATATGTTCGGGCATAGAATCCCGCTTCTTTTGCCCGGCGGCTATCTCATCGGCACGATGCTCGTGCTCAACCTTGTCGCCGCGCATATTTACCGCTTTCAGCTCACGGTAAAAAAGATTGGCATCCAACTTGCGCACGCCGGCGTCATTCTGCTGCTTGTGGGCCAGCTTGCCACCGACATGCTGGCGCATGAATCGCAGATGCGCTTTGCCGAGGGTGAAACGAAATCGTATTCCGAAAGCGGACTTCACGACGAACTGGCGTTTACGAGCGACTCGGGTGCCGGTGAAGAGGTCGTTGCCATTCCGGGCCGGCTGCTCGCGCGCGGCGGTGATATTCAAAATGGAAACCTGCCGTTCACGGTCCGCGTCAAAAGGTTTTGGAAAAACTCCGAGGCGTCGTTCCGCGCGCCGATGATGAAAAATGAGCCTCCGCTGACGACCAATGGTGTTGCCGCCAATTTTAATTTTCACGTCGCAGCCGAAACGAACAACCCCGACGACAAAAACGTGCCCACGGCCTTGATTGAAATCATCGGCGCGAACGGCCCGCTCGGCGACTGGGTGGTTTCCGGGTGGACATCCGACGACGAGATGGTGGACGCGCTCCGGCAAAGTTACGCGCAGCAGATGGGGCCGCAGATGGCGCAAAAAATCGCCGATCAGTTGACGCGCCCGCAATCGATCGAGGCCGGTGGAAAGAAATTTACGTTTGGGTTGCGTCCGGAGCGCATTTACCACCCCTTTTCACTCGAGTTGTTGAAGGCGACGCACACGGTTTATGAAGGCACGGACATCCCGAAGGATTTCCGCAGCCGCGTCCGGTTGACCAATCCGCAAACGGGCGAAAACCGCGAGATTGAAATCTCCATGAACCATCCGTTGCGCTACGCCGGACTGACATTCTACCAGTATCAAATGAACGCGGGCGACGCGGCGCGCGAGGCCGGACGTGCGGCATTTTCGGTGCTGCAGGTCGTGCATAATCCGAGCTGGTTGACGCCCTACGTCGGCTGCGCGATGGTTGCCCTCGGGCTCGTGATTCAATTCATGTTCCATCTCGTCGGCTTTTTGTCGAAAAGGAAAACGGAATGAAAAAAATGAAACAGTGGCTGCCGTTGATTGTGACCGCCGTGCTCACCGCGTGGTTTCTGGGCACGCTGGTCTCGCCCACCGACTCCGATTTTAATTTCAGCGAATTCGGCAAGCTGCCGCTCGTTTTCAACGGACGATTGAAACCGATGGATTCGCTCGCGCGTAATTCGCTTTTGGAGATCCGCGAGAAACAGACGCTCAATACCGAGCCGTGGAATGACTGGGATCCCAGGATCATCTCCGCCAACGAATGGCTCGTTAATCTGATGATGAACCCGTCCGTCGCGGACGCATGGCCCGTTTTCCGCGTGGACAATCCCGAACTCATCACGCTGCTCAAGCTGCCGGAGCGCAACCTCGCGCAGAAGCAGGACGGCAAGCATTATTCATGGAACCAGATCGCGCCGTCATTCGACCTGATCAACAAGGAATACGAGCGCGTCCAGAAAGTTGAATCGGCGGAGCGTAACGCCTACGAACACGCCGTCAGCAAGGTCTTCGAGCGACTGACGCTTTACGAACAGCTCAAAAATACCCTCCAGCCGCAGGACGCGTCGGACTGGACGCACGAACTCGCCGATTACCAGGCCCTGATTCCCTCCGGCATCGCCACCGTCCTTGCACAGCAGGCCGGACAGAAATACGACCAGACCGTCTTGAACACTTTCGCCGGTGACTTGCAGCGGTTCGAGGACATGTCGCAGCTCAACGCGCCGCTTGTCCTGCCGCCGCAAAATCCTTCCGGCAACTGGCAGCGCATTGGGGCGAACTTGCTGAGCGCCGCGAAGGGCGAAAATATCAGTCCGGCTGTTCTCGCCTACGCCGCGATGGCCGATGCCTTCAGAAAGGGAGACGCCCCCGGTTTCAATGCCGCGCTTGCGGATTACCGCGCGTCGCTTGTCCCTGATTTTTCGAGCGCGTTGCAGAAGACCCGCTCCGAGGTATTTTTCAATCAGATGCAGCCGTTCTACGCTGCGCTGGTCATTTACGTCATCGCCGGTCTTTTCGGCATTTGTTCGTGGTTCAACTTGTCGGAAACGCTGCGCCGCTCTGCTGTCTGGCTCGTTGGTCTTGCGTTGGTCATCCATACGACCGGCCTGATCTACCGCATGGTGCTCGAAGGCCGCCCGCCTGTGACCAATCTTTATTCCTCGGCCATCTTCATTGGCTGGGGCGCGGTCATACTGGGACTCGTCCTGGAAAAAATCCACCGCAACGGCATTGGCGCAGTTATGTCAGCGGGCATCGGCTTTATCACCCTGGTCATCGCGCAAAACCTCGCGGTGGACGGCGACACAATGGAAATGATGCGCGCCGTGCTCGACACGAACTTCTGGCTGGCGACGCACGTCGTGGTGGTCACCCTCGGCTACGCCAGCACGTTCGCTGCCGGTTTTCTGGGCATTATTTATGTTTTGCTTGGTGTGTTTACGAATCGTTTGAACACAGTTTTCTCTGCGGATAAAGCAACCAGAGTAGGCGTTGCAGTTGGCGCGTTGGCTGGCAGTGTTGTCGGTGCCGCAGTTGGAGGAGTGGTGGCCCGACGATCTGCACAAAAGGGAGATACTTTTGGTGAAGCGATTGCCCGGATGGTCTATGGCATCGTCTGCTTTGCCACGCTGTTCAGCTTTGTGGGCACGGTGCTCGGCGGTATCTGGGCGGACCAATCGTGGGGCCGTTTCTGGGGCTGGGACCCGAAGGAAAACGGCGCGCTTATCATCGTTTTGTGGAACGCGCTGATCCTGCATTTGCGCTGGGGCGGGATGATTCGCGAACGCGGCCTGATCAACTGCGCGATCTTTGGAAACGTCGTCACCAGCTGGTCGTGGTTTGGCGTGAACATGCTCGGCATCGGCCTGCACAGCTACGGCTTCACGGACGCGGCGTTCAAGTGGCTGTCGCTTTTTGTCGTCAGTCAGCTTGTCTTTATCGTGCTCGGACTTTTGCCGAAGGAATGGTGGAAAAGTTTTCACACACGGCGGGCGTAGAGCGTTTTCCTGTTAGGTTGACGCATGATATTCTGGTGGCCCGGGCTACTTGTTGCCCGGGTTCGCGTGGAGACATTCCACGCGAACAGGAGGCTGGCAGGTGACGTTCAGATTCCGGTGACCTCCTGTGCGCTCGCGATTCCGCGCTCGCGCACCCGGACAACGAGTTGTCCGGGCCACCCTGAGGCGTCTCTTTAAATGAAAAAGGCTCTAGGTTTAAGCGGTCATCGGGTGCCGGGGACTGGAAGCCAACGTACGCATTGCCTCACGGTAAAATGTTACCGGGAAAGGTGTCCGGTTAGGACATCGTTGCCTCACGATCGAGGTTACTTTTGGCATTGAAGTACAGGCGCAGTTTTCTTTCAAGTTCTTCGCGC